>Ga0208942_1000002_pt1:0-290000 | contig 307701 bp, 268 predicted proteins | sample GreLakmeSU08MSRF_FD_187704 | JGI IMG/M metagenome (GOLD analysis project Ga0208942, IMG submission 187704) | Freshwater lentic microbial communities from great Laurentian Lakes, MI, USA - Great Lakes metaG SU08MSRF (SPAdes) | ecosystem: Environmental > Aquatic > Freshwater > Lake... | reverse complement strand
TCGGTAGGGGAGCATTGAAATCTGCTGCGAAGGTGACTGGCGATGGTTGCTGGAGCGATTTCAAAAGAAAATGTAGGCATAAGTAACGATAATTAAAGTGAAAAACTTTAACGCCGAAAACCCAAGGTTTCCTGATCAATGTTAATCAGATCAGGGTTAGTCGGGTCCTTAGGCGAACCCGAAAGGGGTAGCTGATGGCAAGTCGTTTAATATTACGACACCTGCTTAAACTTCGATGGGGTGACGGGGTAGTGAAAGGTCCGCGTTCTTACGGAATAGAACGTTAAAGGGTGTAGATATTGGTTGTGTAGGCAAATCCGCACGACTAGTCGAACCTGATAGTACAGCAAAGCTTCGGCAGCGCTGATAGTGACCCTAATCAAACCTCCGAGAAAAACCTCTAAGTTATGGTTTAAGCAGCCCGTACCGTAAACCGACACAGGTGGGTGAGATGAGTATTCTAAGGCGCTCGGGTGAGCCGTGGAGAAGGAACTAGGCAAATTAATGCTGTAACTTCGGGATAAAGCATGCCGACTTCGGTCGGCCTCAGTAAAATGGTACAACCAACTGTTTAGCAAAAACACAGGGCCCTGCAAAATCGAAAGATGACGTATAGAGCCTGATACCTGCCCGGTGCTGGAAGGTTAAGGAAGGATGTTCGGCGCAAGCCAAAGCTTCTGACTGAAGCCCCAGTAAACGGCGGCCGTAACTATAACGGTCCTAAGGTAGCGAAATTCCTTGTCGGGTAAGTTCCGACCTGCACGAATGGTCTAATGAGTTGTACACTGTCTCCTCCACGAGCCCGGTGAAATTGTAGTATCGGTGAAGATGCCGGTTACCCGTCACGGGACGGAAAGACCCCATGAACCTTCACTACAACTTTGCATTGATTTTGAATTTTTGATGTGTAGGATAGTTGGGAGACTTTGAAGTGGTGTCGCTAGGCATCATGGAGTCGTCGTTGAAATACCAACCTTTAAACATTTAGAATCTAATCCCTAACGGGAAACAGTGCATGGTGGGTAGTTTGACTGGGGTGGTCGCCTCCTAAAGTGTAACGGAGGCTTGCAAAGGTTCCCTCAGTACGGTTGGTAATCGTACATAGAGCGTATTAGTATAAGGGAGCTTGACTGTGAGACATACATGTCGAGCAGGGACGAAAGTCGGCTAAAGTGATCCGGCGGTTCTGTATGGAAGGGCCGTCGCTCAAAGGATAAAAGGTACTCTGGGGATAACAGGCTGATCTCCCCCAAGAGCTCATATCGACGGGGAGGTTTGGCACCTCGATGTCGGTTCGTCACATCCTGGGGCTGGAGAAGGTCCCAAGGGTTCGGCTGTTCGCCGATTAAAGTGGCACGTGAACTGGGTTCAGAACGTCGCAAGACAGTTCGGTCCCTATCTGTGATGGGCGCTAGTAAATTGAGAGGATATGACTTTAGTACGAGAGGACCGAGTCGTACGTTCCGCTGGTGTATCTGTTGTGCCGCCAGGTGCAATGCAGAGTAGCTATGAACGGACAGGATAAACGCTGAAAGCATCTAAGCGTGAAACCTACCTCAAGATGAGTTTACTTTTAAGGGTCGTCAAAGACTATGACGTTGATAGGCTATAGGTATAAAGGTGGTAACATCAAAGCCGAGTAGTACTAATTGCCCGTAAGCTTTATTTTTTTATTTTTCGTAAGAAAAATAAAAATATTTTTTACTCTACTTTACTCCTTATTCCAATATGTCACATTATTATTGTCATCTAACTTTTAGTTAGTCCCGACAAATCGCCTTATGGTGGTTTTGCCGAGGGTGTTCACCTCTTCCCATACCGAACAGAGAAGTTAAGCCCCTCATGGCCGATGGTACTGCACAACAATGCGGGAGAGTAGGTAGCTGCCATATTTATTTAAAAAGCCTTTCAGAAAACTGAGAGGCTTTTTTAATTTATACTATAATAATACTTTGCTTCAGTATATATAAAAATATGTGCTAATTCATAACATTTCTTTAAAACAAAAATCAATAGCTCGTGTTTATATATAATAAACCATCGACACATTATTATCTAATCTAAATAACTATCTAAATGGCTAACACTAAAATTACCGTAAACACTAACGGATCTCTAAAAATTGAAGGCGATTTTGAAATTGTTGACCGTAATGGGGGTGTTTATAATTTACAAGGAAGAGAAGTAGTTGGTATTTGCCGCTGTGGTCTTTCTAAAAATAAGCCGTTTTGCGATGGGGCTCATAAAGATAATTTTTTGCACGAAGCGAGTGCTTTTGACCTACCTCCTAAAAAAGTTAATTAACCCATCCATTCTTCTTCTCCGTATATTTTTTGAACTTAACCAGTATTCTCGCTCTGAATTCCTACTCAGTGGCTAGCTCAATTACTATCTTTAGTATTATCTCTGTCAATATTTTTTAGCTCACTTAACTTACCCCTTTTATAAATAATTAACCCATTTAAAAAATTACGTAACAACTGATCTCCAGCTTCTACAAACCCAGGATGATCTTCATTTCTAAATAGATCACCCAAAGCACCTTTAGTGATTTCAAAGTCAACCAACTTTAATATCTCAATAATATCATCATTGCGTAAAGCAAGCGCCACCCTAATTTTTTTTAGTATATCATTATTGCTTAACATCTCTTAATTATTAAATAAATAAAAAAAATCCTTTCGTAAAAGAAAGGATTTTTTAAATAAGGTTGTATCATAAAATTAATAACCGCCTCTGTTGTAACCTCCGTCACCACCGTCACGGTTTCCACCGCCACCGTAGCCGCCACGATTTCCACCGCCACCGTAGCCGCCACTTTTCTTGTAGCCACCACCGCCACCACCAAAACTGCGTTTTGGACGATCGCCTTCTTGACGTGGTTGAGATTCGTTAACGATTAATTTACGACCCTGAACTTCAATCTCATTTAAGGCAGCGATTGCAGCTTTAGCAGCCTCATCGTCTTCCATTTCAACAAAACCAAATCCTTTACTACGGCCGTTCATCTTGTCTTTCAAAATTTTAGCACTTGTAACAGTACCATGCTCTGTGAAGAGATTCATTAAATCGTCATCAGTCATAGACCAACTAAGATTTCCTACATAAATGTTCATTGTAAAAACTTTTAATTAATAAATAAAAACGTAATGACTTAGTTGTTACAATGTACTGAATCGGACTTCAAAAAAGCTACTTCAGCCAATAGCGAAAAACTAAAACCATTAATTACAATAGTAAAGATAGCATTTTCCTTAATAAGTAGTCAAGTTGGTCTTAAAATACTTAAAAAAATGAACATTATATTACAATCTATTTAAAATCAGGCAGTTAAAATCATACTTTTATTTATTTTTAATACAAATAAATTTCAAAAAAACAATAATGCCCTATTAAATCATATAGTATATAGTACAAACAATAAAAAAAGGCCTTGCTTTATAGCAAGGCCTTTTTTTTACAAATTTATAATTTAAAATTATTCAGCAATTACTTCAAATTCAACTTCGGTTTCATTACCGTTACCAAAATCAATACTCGCTTTAAAAGTGCCAAGTTCTTTTACCTCATCTAAAATTGAGATACGACGACGATCAATCTCATAACCCTTTTGTTCTTTAATTGCACGCGCAATTTGAACAGAAGTTACACTGCCAAATATCTTGCCACTTGTGCCAGTCTTAGCTCCAAGCTTTAAAGCACCAGCTTTTAAAACAGCAATTACACTGTTTAATTCAGCCATTAATTTAACCTCTTTTTTTGCCTGCTGCTTCTTTTTTTCTTCCATCATTTTTAAGTTGGAAGGACTTGCTTCAATAGCCAGCTTGCTTGGTATTAGATAATTACGGCCATAACCATTTTTAACAGTTACCAATTCATTAACACCACCTAAATTATTTACATCTTGTATTAATATTACCTGCATCGTTTTGCATTTTTACCCAATGTTGTCTAAACTACACTTTCTCTATTTAAAGGTTAGGGTGGTTAAAAAATTATTTTAATAAATCAGTAACATACGGTAAAATAGCCATTTGACGTGCCTTTTTTACTGCATCACCAACCTTGCGCTGAAACTTTAAAGAGTTTCCCGTAATACGTCGAGGCAATAACTTACCTTGTTCGTTAATGAATTTTTTTAGAAATTCTCCATCTTTATAATCAATATAATGGATACCCATTTTTTTGAAACGACAGTATTTCTTCGGACGCTTCTCCTGCTTAATGGCAGTAAGATATTTTATTTCATTTTTTGCCATGAGTTAAGCGATGGTTTTTTCGTTAGTAAAACGTCCGCCACTTCTCTTTTTGGTGTTGTAGTCGACGGCGTACTTGTCGAGCACAGTATACATGTGACGCATCTGTGATTCGTCACGTAAAAGTTGAATTTTCAACTTTTCATTGAAGCTGGTTGGCGCTTTATATTCCATTACCCAATAAAGACCTGTGGTCTTCTTGTCAATAGGATAGGCCAGCGATTTTAGTCCCCATGGGTTACTGTGCAATACTTCACCACCGTTTTCTATAACGAGGTCGGCATATTTTTTCTGAGCAGACTTAAATTCTTCCTCAGATAGCACAGGGGTAAAAATCACCATCAATTCGTAGTTGTTCATTTCCCTGATTGATTTTTTATTTTAAAAAATATTATTAATCCGCTTTTTCTTAACGGGCAGCAAAGGTAAGGGGTTTAATGCATATTTTGATTTTGAACAAAGGATAATTTTGAAAGATTTTTTGATGACTTTGTTACTCCAACAAACTATGCCTAACCACCTAATCGTAGGTATCACTCAACTGATGCGCTTTCAGTAGCTGGTAAATATGTATTATTAGCTTATTACCAAGCATTTATACGCCTATTTCCTGTTTAACCTATACACAGGATACCGATTGTGTCCTGGCTCGTAGTAGGGCGAGTTTTTGTAAATAAAATCAAGCTGTGCCGGTCCACTTAATGCAAATTTTTCATCTCCCTTTTTCTTTTCATCTAATTTTCTTTTTAAATCAGCATTATTTTTTAGTACTTCAGCAGCTAAATCATCCCACCGGTAATCGCTATATCCCTCTTTTTGCTGCAAAATGGCATCAAAAAAATTCCACGAAAAAAAACTGTCATCCCCCGTAGGTTCTAGCATCTCTACCAAATACCGATTGCCCGTCTGATTTAACCAAATAATATAATCTCCCTTTAAAAATCTTATTTTTTGATTTGTTGCCGTAGTTTTTACTGCCGAATTTTTATGGTGCTTTTCATAAGGCCTAGGTAATGATTTATAATCATCAATATGATAAGCTTCTACATCAACTAAACTGTCTCGAACAAACCGCTCCATTTTAACCCCATTTAATTTAAGTAAATCTATTACCGCATACCACCCCTGCGGAATAATATATGCCGCTGGCACATCAATAAAATTAGAAGAGTTAAAAACATTGAAAAACTTTACTTGTTTGGTAAAAGGTTTGCTATGGTCGTAATACATTCTATTTAATCCAGTCGCATCACTTATCTTAAAGGCTTGCTCGTAACCTTTAAAATTCACAAAACTATAAGTTAAAGTATCTACTGTCCATTTAAAAGCAAATGATTTTTCTATAATAACTCTTGCCCTTTCTTTTTTACGTTGGTTAATTAATTCAATAGCATTTACAGCAGCTCTTTCTATTAATGTTTGAGAAAAAGCATAAGTTGAAAGCACTCGCGCCTTAAATGGTTTTAGCATATGAGTTTCGGGTACAAACCCAATGGTTTGAAACAAGGCGGCAAAACCTGAAGAATAACGTGGAGGATCATAAAACATTTCCATCCCTTTTTCTGGTGTCGCTGTTTCAAAATTAACATAAGGCACCATATCCCATTTTTTGTCTGCCATACTCTTGTAAAGCTGAGGTTCAAAATTTTCTCTTAACCATCCTCCTAAACCCTTGCCCAACTTATCGTACTGCGAAGTAAGTAAAGTTATGGTAAGCTGGTAATCGGCGCCATCACTAACATGGTTATCTACTAAAATGTCTGGATCAAGCAAATGAAAAATTTGTGCAAATGACTTCGCATTCTTGCTGTCGTTTTTTGTAAAATCACGATTTAAATCTAGGTTTTGCGCATTACCCCTAAAGCCGTATTCTAAAGGCCCATCTTGATTTGCTCTCGAATAAGAATTTCTATTTAAACACCCTCCAATATTATAAACGGGTATAAATGCCAATGCTACATTACTAGGCAACTTAATTTTATTGTTAACAATATCTCTTACTAACATCATGCTAGCATCAATGCCATCAGGCTCTCCCGGGTGTATGCCATTATTGATTAAAATAACAACCTTGTTTTTTTTATGCCAACCTACAGCGTCAAACTTCCCATCAGTACTTACTAAAACCAAATGCAAAGGATATCCAGCATCTGTCATCCCCATCTCCTTTACCAAAACCTTAGAAGATTTTTTATCTAAACGCGTATACCAATCTATTGCTTCAAAATAAGTAGCACTTTCTAGCCCGTTCGTTTTTTCAAAACGAGATTGCTGAGCCTGCACATTTAAAAACATGGATTCGAAAAACAAAATAAAAATGAGTATTCTCATGTAAGTTTAGTTTTACGTTAAGCTACAATATTTTTTTAATACCCCACCGTTTATAATAAATAAAGGTGAGCTGCAATATGCACCCCACCTTTATTTATATTTTAAAAATTATTTTATAATTACAAAAGACTGGTTTATTAATTCAATGCGGTTAGTTATTTTAATAAAATATCTTCCCGATGCTAATTGTGGCAGATTCAAATATATATTTCTTTGCCCACTCAGTATCTGCTGCTGCATTACAACTCTTCCAGATATATCCATAATAAACATGCTGCTGTTTACCGGTAAAGAATGCGAAAGCTTTAATGCCAGCTTACCTTTTGTTGGATTTGGATATACCGTGGTATTTAAAAAAATACCTGTTATCCTTACTGCAATAAATTTACTGTAACTAAACTTTCCATCGGCATCAATCATTTTTAAACGATAGTAAATAGTGTCGGCAGTTGCTAAATTATTATCAGTAAAAGAATAGTTAGTCAAATTTCTTCCAAGCACTTCCCCTATTTTATAAAAACCAATACCATCTGCACTTCTTTCTATTTCGTATTTATTAAAATTGGTTTCAAAAGTGACCTGCCATTTTAATAAAACGTTTGCGTCGTTTAATTGTGCAGTAAAATCGATAATGCTAACTGGCAATATTCCAGAACACTGCCAAACAAGTGCTATATATTCTGGATGATCAATATAAGGATTTCTATTTCCTTGTATCATGAATACATCATTATTGCGTTCTATTTCTTTTGAGCTTACTGGATCCTGCAAATGCCAGTTATGCATCATTTTAAGATACCAATTGTCAAAACATTGGTACGAACTACCATCTAGAGCATCGTTTGCGTTGGAATTACTCTGCCAACCTGATACTAGATTTTCATAAGCAGTGGCTAGATAAAAGGTAGAACGGGCAAAATCGCCTTTATACTCATCAATAGGCTCAAATACAGTTCCGGTATACTGAGTTAAAAAGGTATTAGGTCCAACTTTACTGCCATTTAATGAAGTGTACGTAGGGTTACTAACTTGTCCGTAAGGAACATTCGCCCTTTGACTATTTACTTTTTTATCTGTAGGAAAAACGATAAACATATCACTTCGCATGGGCTCTGCAGAGTTAAACCATGATTGAGGAAATGAGTGTTCGCGATTATATCTCTGGCATTCCACTGTTCCGGACAACCCTCTATCTTGATAAGGCGAACCAAAGGTTGATTCACATTCGGTACCAGTTGGTTTGTCGGAATACATATCCCAAACAATTCTTTTGTTGGCGGCATCATTTAGTCGATCGTCAGAAATGTAGTAAGCTCCCCACAATCCAGTATAGGTTGGATTAGGATTGGCAACCGCAGGCTTAATAATATTGTACAAAGAAGTTTTAAGGCTGCTGCAACTTAACCCGCCTACAGCATCATAATAACCCGCAGGTATTCCTGCCGTTCCATTAAAAGTTATTGCAGATGCATTTAACGAAGTAATGCTATAAAAAGGCTCTCCAGTACATATGGTTTTAGCAGTATAAATAAATAGATAATAGGTTGTACCAGCTAATAATCCTGTCTTTTTATAGATATAGTTTGTCCCGTAAAATATAATATTGCCACCGCCAATATTATCACCAACATTATAAGTTGTGCCATTTAAAGGACTACTGTTTAGTATAGGGCTTGTAGATAAAATGCCTAGGTAATAAATAGTTGTTGCCGGCACATTTGCCGTTGTATCAAAATAAACAGATAATTGGGTATCCGTTGTAGTTAGTATTAAACTAGAAAGGGTAGGTAAATTTGGAGCGGTACATTGACTATAAGAATTTGTTGCTCCAATTAACACTAAAAGAAATAAAATAATATTTTTTTTCATCACCTAATAATTGTGACAGGGACAATTATTTAACCCTGTTTTTTAAATACTTTTAAAAGGGATATTATATTTACTGAGCGTTCACACGCTTAGCTAACTTACTCTTTAAATTGGCTGCCTTATTTTTATGAATAGTTCCACGCTTAGCTAATTTATCAATCATAGCAGCAACTTTTGGAAAAGCTTCTGTTGCAGCAGCTTTTTCGCTTGCCTTTAAATCTCGTATAGCATTACGGGTTGTTTTACCATAATAACGATTACGCTCATTACGCTTTGCACTCTGACGCACGTCTTTCTTTGTTGCTGAATGGTTTGCCATTTAAATCTATTTTTTGGGCTGCAAAGATAAGGGAATACATTTTAAATAGTCAAAATCATCGGTAATAATTTTTTAATAACCTAGGTATTGCTTTAATTCAAATGAAAACACCTCATAAAACAGCTATTTTTTTAGCCCTTTTATACGTAATATACCTTGTATTATTTATTTTTGGCTGGGTGCTCAAGGGAGTATATTGGCATTTCTGTTTAATATCGCTTATTAATAATTGGTTTATTTTTTATCTGTTGTCGGGTATAAATCTCCCAAATTATATGGCCGCTTTTTTTGCTACTCCAATTTTAGTAGATTTACTAGGTGCAATTACAATTAAAAATACTAAGGCGGTTCTTACAACCTAGCTTTTATTTTTTCGGGGTATATAATTCTCAGCAGTGCCGTTGTCCTATTTTGTGGAAAATTGCTTTCAAATTACATTACAAATATTATTTAATTAGCCGATATTTGCAGCCGATTTAAGCTCAACTTATTGATGTATTAACATTAAACCGCATTAATTAAGCTTAATAGCAACATTGTGGCAGGGTAAAATTTCTACTTTTTTATGAAGGATTTTCAATATATCACCAACGCTCATCCAGATTATATCGAAGGGTTATACCATGATTTTGTAAAAAATCCCAATAGCGTGGATATAGATTTGCGTAAATTTTTTGAAGGGTTTGACTTTGCTGTTAATTATGCCACCCATACTCAACTTGAACAATCAACTACGAATACATCTGATTTAAAGCCTAAACTGGATAAAGAACTTGCGGTATTTAGATTAATTAGAGCCTATCGAAAAAAAGGGCACTTAATTGCTAAAACAAACCCCATCAGAGAAAGAAAAGATCGATATGCTAAACTCGAACTTGTTAATTTTGGACTAACAGATGACGATCTTAATGTGCATTTTATATCCGGAAAATTTGTCGGCCTTGCTAATGCATCTCTTCAAGATATTTTAACGCATTTGCAAAAATGCTATACCAGCCATATAGGAGTAGAAGTAGGTTATATTAATGACCAAGAAAAACTTGATTGGCTAACAAATGCTGTTGAGCAAACACTATTAAATCCTGTTTCATTACAGCAAAAAAAAAGAATTTTGCAAAAACTGAACGAAGGGGTCATGTTTGAAAAGTTTTTACACACCAAATACATTGGCCAAAAACGATTCTCTCTCGAAGGAGGAGAAACTGCAATAGCAGCAATAGATGCTATCATAAATATAGCTTCAGATAACAAAGTAGAAGAAGTGGTAATTGGTATGGCGCATCGTGGACGCCTGAATGTTTTAGCTAATATTATGGGTAAAACCTACCAACAGATATTTAGTGAATTTGAAGGGAGCAGCTTACCAGATACCACAATGGGTAGCGGAGATGTAAAATACCACCTGGGTTTTGGGAGTGACGTAGAAACTGCAGGGGGGAAAAAAATACACGTAAAGCTAAGTCCTAATCCATCACACCTTGAAGCAGTTGATCCGCTGGTTATAGGTTTCGCAAGAAGTAAAGCAGATATTTTATACAACAGTAATTACGAAAAAATTTTGCCTTTACTTATCCATGGCGACGCCTCCATAGCAGGGCAAGGCGTAGTTTATGAGGTGTTGCAAATGAGCGGGCTCGATGGGTATTATACTGGAGGAACTATCCATTTTGTAATCAATAATCAAATTGGCTTTACCACTGATTTTGATGATGCTCGAAGCGCTGATTATTGTACATCAATAGCTGCGATGGTACACGCTCCCGTATTTCATATTAATGGCGACGATGCCGAAGCAGTAGTAAAAGCCTGTGAAATGGCAACTCGTTATCGACAAAAGTTTAATAGCGATATTTTTATCGATATGGTTTGCTACCGCAAACACGGTCATAACGAAGGCGATGAGCCTAAATTTACACAACCTCAATTATATGCACTTATTGGTAAACATCTAAATCCAAGAGAAGTATATACACAATTTTTGATGCAAAACGGAGAAACAGATGCACAGACTCTTGCTAAGGAAATGGAACAAAAGTTTTTAGCCGAACTGCAAGATCGTTTAGATGAAGTAAAACAAAATCCATTGCCGTACAGCTACCAACCTCCCGAATTGGTTTGGAAAACTTTACGCAAAGCAACTCCTGAAGATTTTGAGTCCTCACCAGTTACGGCTATACGCAGTGAAACCTTTGCGCTATTATTTAGAGGACTGATGCAGTGGCCAGCTAATTTTAAACCGCTACGAAAAGTTGAAAAATTAATTGATGACAAACTGAAATTGTTTAATGACGAAAATAAAATTGACTGGGCAACGGCAGAGTTGATGGCTTATGGAAGTTTGTTGGTGGAAGGAAAAGATGTGCGCATGAGCGGTCAGGATGTTAAACGCGGCACATTTAGCCATCGACACTCTACCTTGTATGATGAAAATACAAATGAAGAATACAACCGGCTTAATCATTTTAGTAAAAATCAAGCCCCCTTTCGTATTTATAACTCTCTATTGAGCGAGTATGCTGTACTTGGTTTTGAATACGGATATGCCATGGCCAATCCTAATGCATTGGTAATTTGGGAAGCACAATTTGGCGATTTTTGTAATGGAGCACAAACCATCGTTGATCAGTTTATTTCCACTGCTGAAACTAAATGGCAACGAATGAATGGATTAGTACTGCTATTGCCACATGGTTACGAAGGCCAAGGCCCCGAGCATAGCAGCGCTCGAATGGAACGCTTTTTGCAAATGTGCGCAGAACTTAATTTTGTGGTTTCTAACGTTACCACCGCAGCAAATCTTTTTCATTTACTACGTCGGCAAATGACCTGGCCTTTTAGAAAACCTCTCATTAATTTTTCACCTAAAGCAAACCTGCGTCACCCGGGTAGCTATAGCGTAAAAGAAGAATTTACAGAAGGGGGATTTAAAGAAGTGATAGATGATATCACTATACAGGATGCCACAGAAATAAAAAAAGTTTTGTGCTGCAGTGGAAAAATTTATTTCGAGTTGGCCGAACGTCAACATAAAGAAAAAAGAACTGATGTGGCTATCATTCGTCTCGAACAAATACATCCATTACCACAAAAAAAATTAGATCAGTTGTATAAAAAGTATAGTAAAGCTATCTGGTATTGGGTGCAGGAAGAACCATTAAATATGGGAGCAGCTACTTTTTTAAGAATGAACTTAAAAAACATCAACTTCTATATCATTAGCCGGCAATTAAGCGCAGCAACCGCCACAGGATACGGTAAGGTGCATGCAAAAGAACAGGCGCATATTATTGATACAGCATTTGATATATAATTAGTATAAAAAATTTACTTTAAACATGTTTAATTCGTTATCAGAAAAATTAGAATTAGCCTTTAAAAATATTAAAGGACAGGCAAGGATTAACGAGCTTAATATTGCCAATACTATAAAAGATATTAGACGCGCATTGGTTGATGCGGATGTAAATTATAAAATTGCCAAAGAGTTTACCGATAGGGTTAAAGAAAAAGCCTTAGGCGCCAATGTACTAATAGCAGTAAGTCCGGGCCAAACTATGGTTAAAATTGTACAGGACGAACTTACCCAACTTATGGGAGGTGTCGAAAGTGAATTTAATATAAACGGAAACCCAGCAATCATTTTAATAGCTGGCCTACAAGGTAGTGGTAAAACAACCTTTAGTGGCAAACTGGCAAACTATCTTAAAACAAAAAAAGGTAAATCGCCCTTGCTAGTGGCTGCCGACGTGTATAGGCCTGCAGCTATTGATCAACTTGAAGTTTTAGGCGCACAAATAGATGTCTCTGTTTATAGCGAAAGAGAAAATAAAGAAGTAGTATCCATTGTTCAAAATGCAATTAAGGAAGCTAAATCGACCAATAAAAATGTAATCATTATTGATACCGCTGGCCGCCTAGCTGTTGATGAATTAATGATGACGGAAGTTGCTAAAATAAAAGCCGCTATTAAACCGCAAGAAATTTTATTTGTGGTGGATAGTATGACGGGCCAAGATGCCGTTAACACAGCTGCAGTTTTTAATGAGCGTTTAGATTTTAGTGGTGTTGTACTAACTAAATTAGATGGAGATACTAGGGGAGGAGCTGCTTTGTCTATTAAATATACCGTAGACAAACCCATTAAATTTGCTAGCAATGGCGAAAAAATGGATTCATTGGATGTCTTCTATCCCGATAGAATGGCACAACGCATTCTAGGCATGGGCGATATTGTGAGTCTAGTAGAAAAAGCGCAAGAACAGTTTGATGAAAAAGAATCAGCCCGCTTGCAAAAAAAAATACGTAAAAATCAATTTGATTTCGAAGATTTTAAAACCCAACTTCAGCAAATTAAAAAAATGGGTAATATTAAAGATTTAATCGGGATGATACCAGGGGTAGGGAAACAATTAAAAGATGTAGATGTAAATGACGATTCTTTTAAAGGTATTGAAGCCATGATAAACTCTATGACCTTGCAAGAAAGAAGAAATCCAGACATCATTAATCCTAATCGAAAACTCAGAATTGCCAAAGGTGCCGGAAAAGATATTGCAGAACTAAATGCTTTTATAAAACAGTTTGAACAAATGAAAGGCATGATGAAGATGATGAATAAAATGCCCAACGGTATGCAATCAATGATGGGCAAAAGATAATACTTTAAACCTCTTTTTAGTCCAAATCTTTTAATCGTAAATGACTAGTGAAAACACGATAATATTCAGTTAAATTGACAATTAAATTAAAATATACCCCATCAAAAAGTAATTTCAATGGTTTAAACCAATTATTTGGCATTTTGCTATACACTTATTATCTTCGCAGTCCTTTTTCAAGGATAAACCCTATTTAATAACAACCAAAAATTTCTATTTATGGCTGTAAAAATGAGACTACAAAGACATGGCTCAAAGAAACGCCCCTTTTATTTTATCGTAGTTGCTGATGGCAGAGCTCCTCGCGACGGTAAATTTGTTCAAAAATTAGGCACTTACAATCCTTTAACAGTTCCTGCAACTATTCAGGTAGATCGCCAAAAAGCATTGGACTGGCTACAAAAAGGAGCTCAACCCACCGATACAGTTCGTCGTATACTTTCTTTCAAAGGTGTATTATATCTTAAACATTTACTTCGTGGAGTGGGCCTAGGCTTGTTTGATGAGGCTGGTGCAATGGAAAAATTCACCGCCTGGACTGTTGAACATGATTCAAATGTTACACGCCGTCAGGGGGCACATAAGAAGGCTCGTAACGACAGCCGCTCTCAACCTATTGTAAAAAAAGTAGAGGCTAAAGTTGAAGTTACACCAACTGCAGAACCATTTGAAGCACCTGTTGCTGATCCAATTGAAGCTGAAATTGAAGCATCTGCTGCTGAAGAAACCAAAACGGAAGAATAAATAGCACTGTTATATTAACTCTTTAAAGTCCTGATTTAATCAGGACTTTTTTTTATCCCCCCATGTGGCTATCTGCTTATATTGTTATTCACGACTAACTCTAAACGCACAAATACCTTTTTCATATTCCGTATCTTGCACCCGATGAGTCATTATTTTAAAATAGGAAAACTAGTAGCTAGTCACGGCCTTAAAGGTGATCTGATATTGGAGCATAGCTTGGGTAAAAAAACATCTTTAAAAGGATTAGAATCTATTTTTATAGAAGAAAAAAAAGATAGCTTTTTGCCTTACTTTATACAATGGACAAAAATTAAAAATAAGGAAGAGATTTTTATTAAACTTGAAGGTGTTGAGGATAAAGAAACTGCCCGTAAACTTACTCCCAGAGAAGTATGGCTAACCGAAGAAGACTTTCAAAAATTTGCTGCTAAATCTTCCCCCATTGCACTATTAGGCTTTACTATAGTTAATGAGAATGAAAACTTAGGCGAAATAATGGAAGTGATTGAACAGCCTCACCAAATACTATGTGCCATACTTTTAAATGGAAAAGAAGCACTCATACCCATTCATCAGGATAGTCTTGAAAAAGTAGATGCGAAAAATAGAAAAGTGTATGTGAATCTGCCAGATGGGTTATTAGATATTTATCGATAAAAAATAAGTGAAAAAAATACATGTAAAAATACGTTCACTATTAAATTAATGCTAAAGCAAAAAATGTTTTAATAAAGCGCTTCAATTCTTTTTTATTTGTTGTAATAATGCCCTGATATCTTTTGGTAACTGTGCTTCTAGGTCAATTATTTTTCCATCAACATCAGCGAATTTCAATCTATAAGAATGTAAAGCCAACCGGTTAAGCATCGGTCTTTCTTGTTCGTCGTGCTGACTAAGTTTATATTTTTTTTTGATAGTGGAAAGTAAAACAGGCTTCCCGTTACCATACAATTCATCACATGCAAGTGGATGTCCTATATTTTTACAATGTACCCGTATCTGATGAGTACGACCCGTATGTAACTGAAATTGAAGTAACGAAAAACTTTTATTTTCTTGTATTACTTCATAATCTGTAACCGAATCTTTCCCTCTTTGGTGTACTATGTAAAATCCTTTTTGCACCCCATGCTCAGCAATAGGTGCATCAATAGTTCCCTTTTTTTGTGTAGGTATTCCATGTACCAATCCTTGATAATATTTCTCAATTTTTCTTTCTTCAAAAAGCTGCGAAAAATATTTGTGTGCGGCTTCATTTTTGGCAAAAAGTATGATGCCACTAGTATCTTTATCTAATCGATGTACGGTAAAAATAGCATCGTATTTTTTTAGTAAAATATCTTTAAGAGATATTTGTGTTTGTTCCCTATCAGGTATAGATAATAATCCGGCTGGTTTATTAATAGCGATAAAAGAATCATTTTCAAAAATGACCTCGGGTTTATATTTTTTCAATGCTTGCTTTATTTTTCGATGTATTCATGTATTTCAACAGCCGTATTTCTTTTTCACTTAAGTAACGCCATTTGCTACGTTCTACATTTTTTTTGGTTAGGGTAGCATACATAACCCTGTCAAGCCCTTTCACATCGTAACCCAAGTGCTCAAAAATACGCCTAACAATACGGTTTCTGCCACTGTGCAACTCAATGCCAATGATCGATTTATCTTTACTGTCTGCATAAGCAAGGCTATCAATTTGTATATCGCCATCTTCAAGCTTTAATCCTTTAACAATTTTATCAAAATCGGCTTTGGTAAGTGGCTTATCTAGTTTTACTTCGTAAATCTTTTTTATTTCGTAGCTCGGATGAGATAGTTTTTGCGTAAGATCCCCATCGTTAGTTAGTAATAAAACCCCCGATGTGTTTCTGTCTAAACGCCCAATAGGATAAACTCTTTCTGAAGTGGCTTGCTTAATTAATTGTAAAACCGTTTTTCTTCCTTGGGGGTCATCTGTTGTGGTAATATAATCTTTAGGTTTATTTAATAAAATATACACCAGATTTTTTGTTACAAATAATTTCTTGCCATTATAAATTACTTCGTCTTGCTCCTTAATTTTATACCCTGGCTCTGTTATAACTTCGCCATTTACTTTTACTTTGCCTGAAGCTACATACTCTACGGCATCTCTGCGCGAGCAAACGCCACAATGCGCCATAAATTTATTCAAAGGCATAATACCTGTTGGGGCGTTGTCATTTGCCGCCACTGCTTTTGCCGATTTTTGATGTGGAGTTTTTGCTGCGCCTCTTGGCTTATCTGCCGCTATAAGAAGCGGGTTGTTAGTTAATTCAGATCTATTACCTTTTGCATTATCAGCAGCCTTTGTTGCCATGCCACTCTTTTTTGCCTGTCGGGCCTGATATTCTTCCTCTTTTTTCTTATCAAAAAAAGCATTTCGTTCCTTACGATACTTTTTCTTTTCTTGACGAAATTCTTCTTTTATTACACTATTTTTTTTCTTGGGAACAAATTTTTGGAATGGCGACTGGCTCATTTTTGTAGTGGGTTTGCTGTTATTACAACAGTAGTGAAGGACAAAGGTAATCTTTTTTTGGTGAGTTACTAGCTTGGTACTGCGCAAACAGATATAAGAGAGGCGTTTCTTATAGGAAACGCCTCTTTAGCTTCAGGGGGTTATTTATTTTTTAGCACCTGTTTTTTCTGCAATATTTTTTTCTTCTCTTCTATTTTTTTAATCTGATCAGGCGTAAATATTTTTTCGCTTTGCGCTTTTTCTTCTGCTTTTAATGTCCTCATCTGTTCTTTTTTTTCTGACCTACTTAAGGATTCACTAGTTTTTAACTTGTCCATTTTTACCTTTGTGCTGGTCTTTTGCAATCTGATTTGAGCAACTTGCTCATCTGATAAACCCAAATTTGTTTTCATTTTAGCCAAGCGATTTGTAAATTCTAATTCTGCTTTAGCTTTTTTTACTGTTAAAAGCTGACCCCTTTTTGTTTTTTGCTCAGTGGTTAACAAAGCATCCATTTTTCTTTTCTTTTCTTTTATAAGCGCTTCCTTATTATCTCGCATCACTTTAACAGTTACTTCTTCATTTCTATTAATATTATGCATCTTTTTTCTGTAATCTTCCTTAATTGATTTAGCCTGTGCCTTCTGCAATTCAGAAAAATTTAATTCATCTGTTATATTACCTCGCTGATGAATTTGATTTAAGTTGTGGGGTGGTTCTATATTTTTTTGGGCACTTGCAGTAATTGCAATAGTGAATATTACACATAAGGTTAGCATAACTTTTTTCATGGATTATATTTTTTAATTTAATTTTTAGACATGAAATAAATAAATAAGTTTAATTAGGCATTATAAAACAAGAATAAGTAATGCTATTTTTTGTTGGCCAGTTGGCCACAGGCTGCATCAATATCTTTACCTCGACTTCTTCTTAAACGCACATTCACCCGATGCTTAGCTAAAAAATTGGTAAACTGCTGGGTGGTATCTTCATCAGGTTTTTTAAAGGTAGCATTGTCAATAGGATTGTACTCTATTACATTAATAAGGTGTGTAGGAATTTGTCGGTAAATCTTAATTAAATCTTCCGCATCCTGTATAGTATCATTAACATCTTTAAAAAGTATGTACTCTAGTGTGATATCGTTTTTTGTTTGGTTGTAAAAATAATTCAACGCCTCAATCAATGTATCAATGCTATTAGTTTCATTAATAGGCATTATCGCATCTCGCTTTTTATCTGTAGCCGCATGTAAAGAAAGGGCTAGGTTAAATTTTACTTTATCATCGCCTAATTGACGTATTTGTTTGGCCACTCCGGCAGTAGATAACGTTATCCTTTTAGGGCTCATACCCATACCATCGGTAGCCGTAATTTTATCTATCGCCTGTAGTACACTTTTATAATTAAGTAAGGGCTCACCCATACCCATAAAAACAATATTTGTCAATTTACTTCCATACACTTTTTCACTTTGTTCATTTAATAATGCCACCTGATCATAAATTTCATCAAAATTTAAGTTCCGCTTTCGATCCATATAACCTGTTGCACAAAATTTACAGCTTAGGCTGCAGCCAATCTGAGATGATACACAAGCAGTTTGCCTTTTTTCCGTTGGAATTAAAACACCTTCCACAAAATGTCCATCAAATGTTTTAAACCTCGATTTTACCGTGCCATCGATACTAACTTGGTTCGTGTCCACTGTAATAGCAGGCAATGAAAAATTTGTCGCTAATGTTATTCGCAATTCTTTTGACAAATTACTCATATCCTCAAAACTGCGGGCATTTTTTTTCCAAAGCCATTCATAAGTCTGGATGGCTCTAAATTTTTTATCCCCTATAGATTCAAAGTATTCTTTTAGTGCTGGTAAGCTAAACTCTCGTATATTTTTTTGAATCGACATGGCTGCAAAGGTACGCAAATAGGGCGATTTTTGAATATGCGGGGATCTATAATATAGTTTATCTTTTTGTAGTAATCGAAGGGGCAACCTTACAAACTTTATGTTAATATGTGCATTTAATAATCAAATTAAAGCCAAAAGGGTATAAATGTTATGTAAATCATCAATTAATAATGATAAATTTGACCTTATTGCAGGATATTTATATTTTTCTATATAACAAAATTTTAAATTGCTTAATCTTTTTCTATTAATATTTTAAATTAATGAATACAGTTTATATTATTGACTCCATTAGAACGCCCATTGGTAAATATGGTGGCGCATTAGCCAATATAAGACCAGACGATTTATTGGCTCATGTAATCAGTGTTTTGGTTAAACGAAATGCAAATATTGATGTGAGTGCTATTGAAGATGTGATTGCAGGAGCTGCTAACCAAAGTGGAGAGGATAATCGTAATGTAGCACGTATGGCAGCTTTGCTGGCAGGGTTGCCTTCTTCCGTTGCAGGCAATACCGTAAACAGATTATGTGCTAGTGGTTTACAAGCTATTATGGATTGCGCTAGAGCTATTGCTTGTGGCGATGGAGACCTAATGATCGCCTGTGGAGTAGAAAGTATGAGTAGGGCTCCTTTTGTAATACCTAAAAATACAACTGCCTTTTCAAGAGATACTCAAATTGTTGATTCAACAATGGGATGGCGATTTGTAAATAAACGGTTGGCGGAAATGTATTACCCATATACCATGGGAGAAACAGCAGAAAATGTAGCAAAGCGTTGGAACATTAGCCGACATGCTCAAGATGGTTTTGCATTATCAAGTCAACAAAAATACGAAAGTGCACTCGCCGAAAATAAATGGCATCAGGAGATAACTCCTCTGCAAGTACAAATTGGGAAAGACGTTTTTGATTTTGAAAAAGATGAACATCCTCGTGTTTCTAGTATGGAAAAGCTAAGTGTTCTAAAACCAGCTTTTTCTAAAGATGGAACAGTAACAGCAGGTAACAGCAGCGGTATTAATGATGGCGCTGCCGCAATGTTATTAGCAAGCGAAGCCGCAGTAAAGAAATATGGTTTACAACCAATGGCAAAAATTGTAAGCACGGCTGTTGCAGGTGTTGATCCTGCTATTATGGGCATTGGCCCTGTACCTGCTACCCATAAGGCTTTGCAAAGAGCAGGCTTGCTGGTCGCCGATCTCGATCTTATTGAATTAAATGAAGCTTTTGCTTCTCAATCTATTGCCTGTATTCACGACTTAGGGCTTGATTTAGAAAAAGTAAATGTAAATGGGGGTGCTATTGCCCTTGGGCATCCATTGGGTTGCAGTGGGATAAGAATTTCTACTACATTATTATATGAACTTAAAAGACGTAAGGCCAAATACGGACTAGCTACCATGTGTGTTGGCGTAGGCCAGGGCGCGGCAATTATTTATGAAAATTTATAATTATTTTAGATAATTAACTAGGCTTTCTAAAGTTATAATTTGCTGATTTCCCGTTGCTAAATTTTTAACAGTACAACTCTGGTCCATCATTTCTTTGCTGCCTATAATAATTATGTAAGGAATATTTTTATTCTCAGCATAAGTAAATTGCTTGTTTATTTTTACTGCTTCATGATACAACTCACATGCAATTCCACTGCTTCGTAATTTTTGCATCACCCCAAAAGCAAAATAACTCTCTGCTTCTCCCAGATTAAAAAAAAGTGCCTTAGTATTTGTTTGTACATCCTGTGGAAACAAATTCATTTCTTCTAATACATCATAAATACGATCTACCCCAAAACTTATACCAACCCCTGCGATATTTGGTACACCAAATAAACTTGTTAGATCATTGTAGCGACCACCACCACCAATGCTGCCTATATTTACTTGTTTTGGCGCCTTTGCTTCAAAAATAATTCCAGTGTAATAATTTAATCCCCTGGCTAAAGTAAAATCAATAGTTATATTCGTATTTTTTGCTTGCTGTAATAAAAATTCTACTTCCTCGATGCCCTGTTTTCCAATTGCTATGGAGCCAACTAGGGATTTTATTTGATCAAGTTTTTCCTCGTTGCTTCCATTAATGCCCAGGTAGGTTTCTATAATATTTATTTGCTCATTATTAATGCCACGTTGTTGTAATTCTGCTTTTACCTTTTCCAATCCAATCTTGTCTAACTTGTCAATAGCAATTGTTATGTCAATCAATTTTTCCTCACCGCCACATAATTCTGCTAAGGCAAATAATATTTTACGGCTGTTAATTTTTAATTCATAGTTTGTTAATCCTAATTGAATAAAAACTTCATGATATATATTGGCAAGTTCAACTTCATTTAATAAAGAAAGGCTACCTACCACATCTACATCACACTGTGTAAACTCCCTATAGCGTCCTTTTTGAGGCCTGTCGGCTCGCCAAACAGGCTGTATTTGATAGCGCCTAAATGGAAAAATAATTTTGGTGTGATTCATCGCTACATACCTTGCAAATGGAATAGTAAGATCATATTTCAACGCACGTTCTGTAATATCGCTGCTACTTTTTCCTTCCAGTAATTTTTTAAAGCCCAACTTAGATTTTTCAATATTTTTTTCGTTGTTAATGCCGTTGTTTAATATTTTAAAAATAAGCATATCTCCCTCCTCTCCATATTTTCCTGTCAAGGTTTCTAAGTTCTCCATCGCCGGGGTTTCTAATGGTTGAAAACTATATAACTCAAAAATGTGTCGGATAACAGAAAAAATATAATTCCGCTTACGAACAACCTCTGCCGAAAAATCTCTAGTGCCCTGGGGAATTGATGGTTTATTACTCATATTATTAATCTGATATTATGTTATGTGATTTTTTATTATATAATCACAGTTCTGGTTAATTATATCAAATACTACCCGATAGTCACTCTCTGGACCATTCCATGGGTCAGGCACCGATCTGTCCTCTCCAGTAAATTGCTCATTTAAAAACAAATTTACTTTTTTTGTGTCAAAATTGTTTTTACTAATTCTTATCATGTTATGCAACACATCGACAGACATGGCATAAAGTAAATCATAATTTTCAAAATCGGTCACTGTAAATATTCTGCTTTTTTGTTTGCTGATGTCGATACCATTTTCTTTGGCAACTTTTATACTTAATTCATGTGGCGGCTCTCCTGTATGAAAACCGTTTGTTCCAGCACTTTCTACCTGCCATTTTAATCCGGCTTTTAATGCTTTATCCTGTAAAATTCCTTCGGCTAAAGGGCTTCGGCAAATGTTGCCCAAGCATACCATTAAAATTTTCATACAGTAAAGATAATTATCACTGGCCAATAAGCAATTGGGTAGTAGTAATTTATAGCCTTATTTAGTACCTAATAACATATAGTCAATGGGTAGTTATCTCTAAATTATTTCATCTTAATTATTAATATAGGGAGCTGTGTATAATTTTGTTAGTTAAAAGTTAGCCAAATAAATAGATTAACGCTATAAGTCTATTGTACTATTCTAATAAATTTTCTAATGCGTGAAAGGGTATCAGTAATTAATTTGTATTTTTACCCCTCTAAGTTAATTACATTAATACTAGTTTTTTATAAAAAAATAATATGGCTTTGCAAGAATTTGAAAAAGAACCATTAAACAATCAAGAAAAAGGTTATTTGCGTATGCGCAGCATTATGGATCTTGGCATGGGCTTCCTTTGGACTGGCATGGGTATTTTTATACTTTTTATAAAAAAAATTAGCACAGATATGGCCGAAAAATATGATACAATAGCATTTAAATTTTTTGGAGCTGTTTGTGTTATTTATGGTTTATTTAGAGTGTATAGGGGGTATAAGAAAAATTATTTTAAGGATAGATGAACAGAAAAAATTTAAGACGAGTATTATTATTCTTTATAAGTTTTTTTATAATCGGTTTTAGTATAACGGGTTGTAAGCAAAAATCGAATAAGCTTACAGAATCAGTTAAAAGAGGTACCATTTATATTAGCATAGATGAATCTTTTAAACCCGTGATGGAAGAGCAAATAAGAGTTTTTGAGCAATCGTTTCCCGAAGCACATATAATAGCAAAATATAAAACAGAGGCAGATTGCTTTAAAGATTTTTATCTTGATTCATTAAATAAAATGATCATTGTAACCCGTGGATTAAGGGACAAAGAAGATGCTTATTTTTTAGATTTACTTAGCTACCGGCCTAAATGGGATAATATTGCAAATGATGCCATCGCTTTAATTGTAAATAGTAAAAGTGACGATACCATTTTTACACTCGAAAGATTAAAAAACCAATTGTCAGGAAAAATTAATCGAAATCAAAAAGTTGTTTTTGATGGGCTTAATGCTACCAGTACGGTTCGATTTGCAATGGATAGTATTTTAAAAGGAGAAAAATTTGACACTACAGTGGTACAGGCCGTAAAAAATAGTCAGGATGTAATTAACTATATTGCAAAAACTGAAAATGCAATTGGTTTTGTAGGTATTAGTTGGATTGGTAATTCGGAAGATACCGCACAAATCAGTATGTTAAAAAAAGTAAAAATTGCATATGTTTCCTGTACAGTTTGCGATGGAGAGCCTTTTGTTAAGCCAATGCAGGCTAGTATTTTAACAAGAAGGTATCCTTTGGTTAGGGGATTGTATTATATACTCAAAGAAAATTACAATGGGCTTGGTACCGGATTTATAAATTTTTTAAACCAGGAACGAGGTCAACTGATTTTTAAAAGGGCTTACCTAGGTACGAGGATGCAATTTGGAATTAGAAAAGTAAAAATTAACCTAAAATTATCAAAGGCTAATGATAAAATGTATTAAATTCATTATTATTTTACAGACATAAAATAGTTAGATTAGATGAAGAATTTAAAATTTGCAATTTTCTTGTTAAACTGTTTCTTTGCATTTACTACTATACAAGCACAAAGTATTGATGACGGGAAAAAGTTTTTGTATTACGAAAAGTATATTAGTGCAAAAAATGTATTTCAGCAACTATTATTAGCTAACCCCAATAATGAAGAAGCTATTTACTGGCTTGGTCAGGTAATAATAGCACCTGATGAAGATAAGGAAATTGAAGGGGCAAAAGCGCTATATGCAAAAGGATTAGCATCTAATACTAACAGCGCTTTATTAAATGCAGGCATGGGTCATATAGAAATATTAGAAGGTAAAATACAGCAGGCACGAAATCATTTTGAAACAGCCATCAGTCTTAGCGGTGGTAAAAGCATTGACGTGTTTAATGCTGTTGGATTTGCTAATGGCGATTATGATTCAAAATATGGAGATGCTGCTTATGCAGTAGAAAAACTTACACAAGCAAGCGTTATAAAAAAGTTTAAAGATGCTAATGTGATGACCAATCTTGGAGATGCTTATCGTAAACTAGGTGACGGCGGTTCATCTCAGCGCAGCTACGAGGCAGCCTTAGCTATTGACCCTAATTATGCGAGAGCAAAATTTCGTATTGGTAGAATATATCAGTCTCAGGGCCGCAGCCAGGAAGCAATTTATTTACAATATTATAATGATGCGATAGCTTTAGATCCAAACTATTCGCCGGTATATTTTTATTTATACCAATATTATTATGAAAATGATGTAGAAAAATCGGCGGCTTATTTAGATAAATATTTAATGGCAAAAGGTGCTGATGAAAACAATGCCTGTTTTTTAAATGCTCAAATGAAATTTTCCCAAGGCTTTTTTACAGAAGCTTACACTGCAAGCGAAAATTGTATAGCTGCAAGTGCATTGCCTTATCCTAACCTATATGGATTAAAAGCTTACGCAGCCTACAAAATAAACGATTCTGTAAACGCAAAAGCAGCTTTTGATTTGTATTTACAAAAGCAAAAATCAGCCAAAATTACTTCAAGAGATTATGAAACCTATGCAAGGTTATTACTTAAATTTCTGGGGAATGAAGCATTAGCGGGTTCATTTATTGACAAGGCAGTAGAACTGGATAGTACCGAAACAGGTAAGGTTGTATTGTTAAAATCAATAGCTTCTACGTATGGGGCTCGATTGCAATATGTCGCTGCTGCGGATTGGTATAAAAAAATTGTTTATCTTAAAAAAACGCCTGGAAAAACCGATATATATAATGCGGGTATTGCCTATTATAGAACAGATAATTACCTCGCAGCTATTGAAATGTTTGATTTATATACGCAAAAATTTGCTGATGATATATTTGGATACTATTATAAAGGAGCAGCTCAGGCTGGCATTGATACAGCGATGGCTCTTGATTTGGCTTATAAAACTTATACAAGTGCCGTTGCTGTTGGGGAAGCCTATCCAGATAAGTCAAAAATTTTATCGCTGTTAAAAGGTAGCTACAGATATTTAATTATTTATACAGCCAATAAGTTAAAAGATAAAGAGTTGGCGCTTGGATTTGTGGAAAAAGTATTGCTGCTGGATGCCGCCGACAACGAGTTCCTTGGGTTTAAAGAATCTATTTCTAAAATGGTGCAACCAAAACCATCTATGCCCAAGACTGCTCCCGTAAAAAAAAATTAAAGTTGATAACCAAAAAAAGTATAAAATAAAACTCCATTGAAATAATAGAGTTTTATTTTTTAAACGATTGAATATTGCACTTGCTGCCTTATTTTTGCATATTATAAAAATGCAAAAAAGTATGCAATTTTTTTTGTTGCAATCCGCCGATACAAATAGTGCGTCAAACTACCTGCCAATAGGCCTTCAAATGCTTTTTGCTATTGGATTAATAGCTTCAATTATTGTACTCTCAAATTATTTAGGTCCAAAAAGAGCTACTTCAGATAAACTGAAAAATTTTGAAAGTGGAATTGAAATTAGAGGCAATGCACGCCAACCAATGGCTGTTAAATATTTTCTTGTTGCAATTTTATTTGTGTTATTTGATGTGGAAGTTATCTTCTTTTATCCCTATGCCGTAAATTTTAGGGAGTTAGGGTGGACAGGGTTTGGAGAAGTGCTGTTATTTGTTGCTTTATTTATCATAGGTTTAATATACATATTTAAAAAAGGTGCTTTAAAGTGGGAAGAATAATTTAATTAGTTAATTAGTACATCATGAGTAATCGTCCGGTACAATTTAATAATCACATCAAATTTGAAGGTATTCCTGAGGGATATATGGGCGAGGGCTTTATGGCTACCAACTTAGAAAAGGTAGTAAGTCTTGCCCGTAAAAACTCAATATGGCCCTTGCCTTATGCAACAAGTTGTTGCGGCATTGAATTTATGGCTACTGCTGCTAGTCATTATGATTTAGCTAGGTTTGGTGCAGAACGTATGAGTTTTTCTCCTCGCCAATGCGATTTAATTATGGTAATGGGGACTATCGCTAAAAAAATGGGACCAATTTTACGCCAAGTGTATTTGCAAATGGCAGAACCACGTTGGGTGATGGCTGTTGGTGCTTGTGCCTCATCAGGAGGAATTTTTGATACCTATTCTGTATTACAAGGGATAGATCAAGTAATTCCAGTAGATGTATACGTGCCTGGATGCCCGCCAAGGCCCGAAGCTATACTGGATGGCTTTATGAAAATACAGGATCTCGTTAATGCAGAAGGTCTTAGAAGAAGGCATAGCGATCAATATAAAGAATTACTGAGTGGGTATGGGATACAATAATAAGTATTTGATAAACCTCATTATTAAAAAACAAATTATCGCTTCATTATTATATAAGTTTATTAATTGAAACCTGAAATTGATGCTGAATAACGATATTATAAAACAAAAATTAATTGAAAAATTTTCTGATCAATTAACTGATTGGGATGAGCCCTATGATATGTTGACTTTTACCGTACCTGCTTCACTTAACTTAAAATTGCTTCAATTTTTATACGACGACACCGAATTAAATTTCCAGTTTTTAACAGATCTGCAGGCCGTGCATTATCCCGATAAAAAAGGAGCTGAGTTGGCTGTGGTATATCACCTGCATAATTTAGTTGACAACCTGAGAATTCGCTTTAAAGTATTTGTTGATATTGAAAACCCCAATGTTTTTAGCGCTACCGCACTTTATCGTTCCGCTAATCATATGGAAAGAGAAACCTACGACTTTTACGGCGTAAACTTTATAGGTCATCCTAACCTAATAAGAATATTGAATGTTGAGGAGATGGATTATTTTCCGATGCGTAAAGAGTTTCCATTGGAAGATCAGAGTAGAATTGATAAAGATGATGAGATGTTTGGAAGGTAACCTTACCCCAACCTCGCTGCAAAGGAAATAGGAAGGATAGAGTACAATTTTTAAAGCTGAGAATTTATTTTTTTATTAAAAATAAGAATCAGTACTATTGAAAATAGTATTGACAAAAATGAAAGTGAGTAAAACATTGATGTTGAATAAATTATTAATGTTGGTAAAATAAAAAATAGAATCAGGCAAGATGAGTGAACACATTTTATTACCAGAAGGAAGTATAGAGAAGCTAACCACAACGCTTAACCTAGGGCCAACACACCCGGCAACGCATGGCGTTTTTCAAAATATTTTAGAGCTAGATGGAGAACGTATCTTAAAATCTACATCTACCATTGGGTACATACATCGTGCATTTGAAAAAATTGCAGAACGCAGGCCACTGTATCAAATTACACCACTTACCGACAGGTTAAATTATTGCTCATCACCCCTTAATAATATAGGATGGCATTTAACCTGCGAAAAATTACTGGGTTTAAAAATTCCAAAAAGAGTTGATTATTTGAGGGTGATTATTATGGAATTATCCCGTATATCAGATCATTTAATTTGTAATTCTATTGTAGGGGTCGATAGTGGAGCATACACTGGATTCTTATACGTAATGCAATTTCGCGAACTAATTTATGAAATTTATGAAGAAATATGTGGCTCCCGCCTTACTACTACTATTGGTCGTATTGGCGGTTTTGAAAGGAATTTTACTCCTGCAGCGTTCCAAAAAATCGAAAAGTTTTTAAAAGAATATCCCAAACAGTTAAAAGAATTTGAAAACCTATTTACTCGTAATCGAATATTTATGGACCGTACAATTGGTTGTGGTCCCATTTCGGCAGAACGAGCTTTAAATTATGGATTTACTGGCCCTAACCTACGTGCCGCAGGTGTAGATTATGATGTTCGTGTACATACTCCTTATAGCAGTTACCAAGATTTTGATTTTATTATCCCAGTTGGAAAAACAGGAGATTGCTACGATCGTTTTTTGGTACGTAATGAAGAAATGTGGCAAAGCTTGAGTATTATTAAACAAGCATACGAAAAAGTAAAGGAATTTAAAGGGGCTGATGCCGAAGTTTTTCACGCCGATACCCCAGCGTATTATTTGCCAGAAAAGGCAGACGTGTACACTAAAATGGAGGCGCTTATTTATCATTTTAAAATTGTAATGGGCGAAATTGAAATGCCCGTAGGCGAAGTGTATAGTTCCATTGAAGCTGCAAATGGTGAGTTGGGATTTTATTTAATAAGCGATGGCGGAAGAACACCTTATCGTTTACATTTTCGTAGACCATGTTTTATCTATTACCAGGCATTTGAAGAATTAGTAAAAGGGGGTATGTTGAGCGATGCGATAATAACAATGAGTAGTTTAAATTTAATTGCCGGTGAAATGGATGCATAATAAATTATGAATTTAGAATTATGAGTTTACATTTTTCAAAAAAAATTTTAGATAAGGTGTCGGAAATTATTAACCGATATCCAGAGGGTAAGCAAAAAAGCGCTTTACTTCCCGTATTGCATTTAGCACAGGAAGAATTTGGTGGCTGGTTAGATATACCAGTAATGGATTATGTAGCTTCCCTTTTAAAAATTGAACCTATTGAAGTGTATGAAGTGGCTAGCTTTTATAGCATGTATAATTTAAGTCCTGTCGGTAAACACATGTTTGAAGTTTGCCAAACAGGCCCATGTATGATTAACGGAAGTGATAATATTATTGCCTATATCAAAGAAAAATTAAACATCAGTGTTGGTGAAACCACTGCTGATGGAATGTTTACATTAAAAACAGTAGAATGCCTAGGCGCCTGTGGCTATGCCCCACTGATGCAGCTTGGAAAACATTATAAAGAACACCTAACAAAAGAAAAGGTTGATGCCATCATTGAAGAATGCAGGGCTAAGGCAAATTAAAATGAAACAATTACTTACCATATTTTTTTTCTTTTTTGTTGCTGTTGCTGATGCACAAACTGAGGAAGAAAAATTAATAACAACTTTAAAAGAATTTCATCAGGCATTGGTTAATAAAAATACTTTCTATATAAACCAGCAAACAGATAAGGCATTAAGTTACGGACATAGTAATGGTTGGGTGGAAAATAAAACAGACATTATTAAAGATCTTGAAACAGGCGTTATTGTTTATCATGGATTTAAAGAAGATAGTATTTCAGTATTAATAAATGGCACTATGGCTAATGTGCGTTTTGTTGCACAAATTGCTGTTACTATGAAAGATTTTACCAATACATACCACTTAAAAGTACTGGAAGTATGGAAGAAGAAAACTAATAGATGGGTATTATTTGCAAGACAGGCAGTAAAAAATTAATATCAGATGCGAAAAAAGAAGAATTTATTTATAAAGACATATTGGTAGTGCTATATTTTATATTAATGATAGCCCACTTGAATGATAAATCTCATTTAATGTATTTATGATTGACTTTGTTTGTGGTTCATATTATAAGATAATGAATATGCAAATTTTTTTTAAAAAAGAATAATAGATTATATTGATTGAATAAGTAATTATGGGAGTAAAATTATTATTGGAAAAAGCACACGTTGTTGGTATTCGTACTTACGAAGTGTATCGCCGCGAGGGTGGTTATAGAAGTGTGGAGAAGGCTTTAAAAATGGCTACAACCTATGTGGTGGAGGAGGTAAAAAAAAGTGGGTTGAGAGGCCGTGGCGGTGCAGGTTTTCCTACAGGATTAAAATGGAACTTTATTGCAAAAACCGAAGGTGTACCACGCCACCTGGTTGTTAATGCTGATGAAAGTGAGCCAGGTACTTTTAAAGATCGCTATTTGATGGAATTTATTCCGCATATTTTAATTGAAGGCATGATCGTCTCTTCTTATGCGTTAAGTTCAAATGTTTCTTACATATATATACGTGGTGAGTATGCTTGGATTGTAGATATTTTAGAACAAGCTATTGCCGAAGCAAAACTAAATGGATTTTTAGGTAAAAATATTTTAGGTACCGGATTCGATTGCGAAATATATGTGCATCGCGGAGCAGGAGCTTATATATGCGGAGAAGAAACTGCACTGATAGAATCACTGGAAGGCAAAAGAGGTAACCCAAGAATTAAGCCACCATTTCCGGCAGTTAAAGGTGTTTGGGGTAGACCAACTGTAGTTAATAATGTTGAAACAATAGCTGCTATTGTTTCAATCATAAATAATGGTGGAGATGAATATGCGAAGATTGGTATTGGAAAAAGTACCGGTACAAAATTAATGAGTGCTTGTGGTAATATTAATAAACCTGGTGTTTACGAAATTGATATGACGATCTCTGTGGAAGAGTTTATTTATAGCGACGAATATTGTGGGGGTATGGCAAATGGGAAAAAATTAAAAGCTTGCATACCAGGAGGTTCATCAGTTCCTATTCTTCCTGCTAATTTATTATTAACAACGGCCAAAGGCGAAAAAAGATTAATGAACTACGAAAGTTTAAGTGATGGAGGATTTACAACAGGTAGCATGATGGGATCGGGAGGGTTTATTATTTTGAATGAAGACCAGTGTGTAGTGAAACATACCTATACTTTGGCAAGATTTTATCGACATGAAAGTTGCGGCCAATGTTCGCCGTGCAGAGAAGGGACTGGCTGGATGGAAAAAATATTATTAAATATAGAAAATGGGAAAGCAAAGCTGAGTGATATAGACTTGCTTTGGGATATCCAACGCAAGATAGAAGGTAATACCATTTGTCCTTTGGGCGATGCAGCAGCCTGGCCAGTTGCTGCGGCAATCAGACATTTTAGAGATGAATTTGAGTGGCATGTAAAAAACCCGGAAGCCTGTTTAACCAGTAATTATGGATTGGCGCATTATGCTGATCCTATTCATATACCTGTGTTAACATAAATTAGATTTGATAAGAAAGTAATTATGGCAGACGAAATAAAAAAAGAAGCACCTGTGGCATTTAAGGTAACCATCGACAACATTACTATTGATGTTGCCCCAGGTACCACTATATTAAATGCAGCTAGGCAAATTGGAGGCGATGTTACCCCGCCTGCAATGTGCTATTACAGCAAGTTGGAAGGTAGTGGTGGCAAATGTCGTAGCTGTTTAGTAGAAGTTGCAGCAGGCTCAACAGCCGATTCAAGGCCTATGCCTAAATTAATGGCTAGCTGCCGCACAACGGTGATGGACGGAATGATTGTAAAAAACATGACTAGCGAAAAAGTGATCGATGCTAGAAATGGAGTTGTTGAATTTTTATTAATCAATCACCCATTGGATTGTCCAATTTGCGATCAGGCTGGCGAATGCCACTTGCAAGATCTTGGTTACAAACATGGTGTAGAAAGTACGCGTTACGAATTTAAAAGAAGAACTTTTGAAAAAGAAGATATCGGTCCTTTTATTCAACTGCACATGACCAGATGTATCCTTTGTTATCGCTGTACATATATAGCCGACCAAATAACAGATAAAAGAGTGCATGGAATTTTAGATCGTGGCGATCATGCAGAGATATCAACCTATATTTCAAAAGCAATTGATAATGATTTTAGCGGAAATATGATTGATGTTTGTCCGGTAGGCGCATTAACCGATAAAACTTTCCGATTTAAAAATAGGGTTTGGTTTACCAAGCCTGTTGACGCACACCGCAATTGCGAAAATCCAAAATGCTGTGGTAAGGCTACTTTATGGTTACGTGGCGATGAAGTGTACCGAGTAACTTCACGCAAAGATGAATGGGGTGAAGTACAGAGCTATAATGGCCAAGTAGGATGGATATGCAACACTTGCCGTTTTGAAAAAAAGAAAACCAACGATTGGACAATTGAAGGACTAACAACAATTAGTCGCCATTCGGTAATTGGGGCTAATAAATATGCAACACTAGAAATGCCTATCGATACTATTAAAAAAGTTTTGCATGGCCGCGATCCAAAATTGTTAATGAATATTCATAATGTTAGTGGTGTAAATAATCCTAATATTCATTTAAGTGAAATTGACAGGTCATCGCAAATGGAAGATTTTGTTAAATCAAACGATTTTATAAAAGGTGAAGGGGAATCAACCCAATGGGGTTTACCAAAAGAATAAAAAAATAAAACAGCTTTATGCTTTTAGCAATTGACTTGGCATTTATTATTGAAAAACTGGTTTTGATTGTTATTGTAGTGATGGCATCTTTGGTGATCGCTATGTATGCAACCTATGGCGAAAGGAAAATAGCAGCTATTTTACAAGATAGGCGTGGCCCAAATCGCGCAGGCCCATTTGGTATATTACAACCAGTTGCCGATGGATTGAAATTGTTTTTTAAAGAAGAAATAATCCCCGATTTTTCCTCAAAGTTTTTATTCATTCTTGGGCCTTCAATGGCTATGCTAACCGCTATTATGACTGGTGCCGTTATTCCATGGGGAAATAAAATTCACTTTTTTAATAGGGATATATCTTTACAAATTGCCGATGTTAACGTAGGTATATTATATGTGTTTGCCGTGGTTAGCATGGGTGTATATGGCATTATGATTGGTAGTTGGGCTAGTAATAATAAATACTCATTAATGGGAGGGCTCCGCGCAGCATCACAAATCATTAGTTACGAACTAGCTATGGGAATTTCTTTAATTGCCTTATTGATGATAACCGGAACTCTAAGTCTTAAGGAAATGGTTGCACAACAACAAGCAGGTTATTGGAATATTTTTTATCAGCCCCTTGGGTTTTTAATATTTTTGATCTGTGCTTTTGCCGAGTGCAATCGTACTCCTTTTGATTTGGCTGAAGCAGAAAATGAATTAATTGGAGGCTATCACACAGAGTATTCATCGATGAAATTGGGCTTTTACCTTTTTTCTGAATATATTAACATGTTTGTTAGTAGTGTAATTATGGCTACTTTATTCTTTGGAGGGTATGACATTCCTTTTTTAAATGAAGCTAATTATGATCAAAACTGGATGGCCCTTTTTGGTCTAATTGCATTAATGACAAAAGTTATTTGTTTTATATTCTTGTTTATGTGGGTGCGGTGGACAATACCCAGATTTAGGTACGATCAGCTAATGAACCTGGGCTGGCGAATATTAATTCCTTTGGCGTTATTTAATATGTTGGTAACAGGCGCATTAATTTTATTAAAACAAAGCAATTGGCATTTCTAAAATAGAAAATAAAATATGCAGGCATTAACAAACAGATTGAAAGAAGTGGATCGCAGAAAAATGAATTTTCTGGAGCGGCTTTATCTAATATCTATTTTTAAAGGGATGATGATTACATTCAGTCATATCTTTAAAAAGAAACCAACTATTGATTATCCTGAAAAGACAAGGCCTTTTAGTCCGGTTTTTCGCGGGCTTCATATTTTAAATCGAGATGAAGCAGGTAGAGAAAATTGTACAGCCTGTGGTTTATGCGCAGTTGCTTGTCCGGCAGAAGCTATCACCATGGAAGCCGCTGAAAGGCAAGCAAATGAAGAAAATTTATATAGAGAAGAAAAGTATGCAGCTAAATATGAGATCAATATGTTGCGTTGTATTTTTTGTGGATTATGCGAAGAGGCTTGTCCTAAAGATGCTATTTATTTAAGCGAAACTGTACCCCCAGCAGATTATCAACGCAAACAATTTATTTATAAAAAAGAAGAATTATTAATACCTCATCCAATCGAAAATTTTGAAGCATATAAAAAAGCACTAGGTAACAGAGTAAAGAAAGAAACAGATAATTTTAAAATATGAGCATTACAGAAATATTATTTTGGGGGTTATCATTTTTGGCATTATTCAGCGCTATTATGGTAGTTGCTAGCAAGAGTCCCGTACATAGCATCTTATTTCTTATTGTAGTTTTTTTTGCCATTTCGGGGCATTATATTTTATTAAATGCGCAGTTTTTAGCTATTGTAAATATTATCGTTTATGCAGGCGCTATTATGGTATTATTTTTATTTGTAGTAATGTTAATGAACTTAAATGCAGAATCAGAGCCAAAGAAAAATAGAATATTGCAATTTGCAGGATTAATATCTGGCGGCTGTTTATTTCTTGTTCTAATATCAGCAATAATAAAATCCGTTTCAGCAAATAATTTAGTGCAGATGGGTGGTGGTGATTATGGGCTCATTAAAAATTTAGGAATAGTATTGTTTAAAGATTATGTAATACCCTTTGAAATAAGTTCTGTTTTGTTTTTGAGTGCCATAATAGGAACTGTAGTAATAGGGAAGAAAGCAGAATAAAATTAATACAGAAATTATAAGTGAACTAATAATTATGGAAATTAAATGGTATATCGGCTTGTCAGTGGCGCTTTTCTGCACCGGAATTATTGGGGTGCTTACCCGCCGTAATTCCATTGTTGTTTTTATGTGTATTGAGCTAATGCTTAATGCTGTGAATTTATTATTGGTGGCATTTTCAAAAATGCATGCTGCATCTGCATTAGCACAATTAACGCCTGCTGTTGTAAGTGATGCGCAAATATTTGTATTTTTTATAATGGTGGTAGCGGCTGCAGAAGTTAGTGTAGGATTGGCTATTATTATAATGCTATATAGAAATACACATTCAGCAGATATAAATTTTTTAAACAGACTAAATAATTAAAATTATAAATAAAAAAACGGGTTACTAAAACTAATTTTTTTATTTTTCCACTTTTGAACTATTTTATGAGTAACGTTTTACAAATGGTGTGGTTAATACCCGCGCTGCCTTTAATTGGCTTTTTCGTGCTTGGCCTTGGTAGAAAACAGCTATCGAAAATAATGGCTGGACTTATCGGCAGCGGTACCGTTTTTATCTCTTTTTTAATAAGTACTTATGCTTTTTACAATGTTAAAAACGGTAATACACATGTTGCTCATTATTTCGATTTTATAAATATTAGCACACTCAAAATAGGGTTCGACTTTCAGATTGATCAACTTTCGTCTGTCTTTTTATTAATTATAACAGGCGTTGGTTTTTTAATACATGTATATTCTACCGCTTACATGCATGATGAAGAACCTAAAGATTTCGCTAAATATTTTTCATTCCTTAACCTTTTTATTTTCTCTATGCTGCTGCTGGTTATGGGAGCCAACTATGTAATTATGTTTATCGGCTGGGAAGGGGTAGGACTTTGCTCTTATTTATTAATCGGTTACTGGTTTAAAAATACCAACTACAATATAGCTGCTAAAAAAGCTTTTATTATGAACCGAATTGGCGATATAGGGTTTTTACTGGCTGTATTTTGGCTAATATCAAAACTAGGAACTGCCGATTATCATCAAGTGTTTTCCCATACCTCTAAATTAACATTAACAGATATTACTGGCATCACTTTATTATTATTTGTGGGAGCGATGGGTAAAAGTGCACAAATACCTTTATATACTTGGTTACCCGATGCCATGGCAGGCCCAACACCCGTTAGTGCATTAATACACGCTGCTACCATGGTTACTGCTGGTATTTATATGATTGCACGAAGCAATATTTTATATACTATGGCGCCAGTTACACAAACTGTTGTAGCTACTATTGGCTTATCCACAGCAATTGTTGCTGCTACTATCGCCCTAAAACAAAATGATATAAAAAAAGTATTGGCCTACTCTACCGTAAGTCAGCTAGGGTATATGTTTTTAGCCCTCGGCGTTGGGGCATATACTGGTGCAGTATTTCATGTAATGACGCATGCTTTTTTTAAAGCGCTCTTATTCCTTGGCGCAGGTAGCGTTATTCATGCTATGAACGGTCAACAAGATATTCGTAATATGGGAGGACTTAAAAAACATATGCCCATTACACACGTCACTTTTTTATTGGCATGTTTAGCAATTGCAGGGATGCCGCCATTTTCAGGATTTTTTTCTAAAGATGAAATACTAGCCGCCACATTTGATAAAAATTCACTGTTTTGGGGAGTTGGTGTTGCTGGGGCAATACTAACAGCTTTTTATATGTTTCGTTTGTATGCCATGACTTTCCTTGGTAAATTTAGAGGTACTCATGAGCAAGAACATCATCTTCATGAAAGTTCGAAAGCAATTACAATACCCTTAATTATTTTAGCTGTTCTTTCTGTAATAGGAGGATGGGTTGGTATTCCAGAAATATTCATGCATGGCGGACATCGAATCGAAGCGTTTTTAGCGCCAATATTTGCTCAAAGTTCTGCTATTACAGAAAAATATTCTCTTGCTTATTCAACCGAATTTATATTGATGGGAATTTCAGTTGCAGCATCATTAATAGCCCTGTTTTACGCATTGATTAAATTTAGTAAATATCAAAAAACTGATACTGCAGAAAATGGAATTGGAAAAATACTTGCTAATAAATGGTATGTTGATGAGTTGTATGATGTCATTATTATTAAACCCGTTCAGTTAATAGCCAAATATTTAAATACTGTGGTAGAGAAAAAAGGTATCGACGGATTTGTAAATGGCGTAGGCAAGGCAGTTAATTATAGCAGTCGCCAAATTAGGTTATTACAAACAGGGCAAGTAGGAACTTATGTTTTAATGATGGTATTAGGCATTTTGATTTTTTTTATTATTCAATTATTTTTGTAATTATATAATATGAACCCTCAAGATTATTGGATAACATTTCCGGAGTTGTTAATTTGGTTCCCTTTGGTAGCCGGGTTGTTTGTATTTTTTATACGTACCGAAAAGATGGTAAAAATATGGTCACTATTGGCCTCATTGATAATATTAAGTATATCAATTATAAGTTTATTTTATGCCAATAACACCCAGCATTTTTATCTAAATAACGTAAGTTATTTCTGGTTAAAATATCTGGGCAGTAATTTTACTGTAGGTCTCGATGGTATGGGGCATTTGCTTACTGCATTAACGGCTGTAGCATTTCCTATTATTTTTATTGCTACTTATAAAATAAATTATAAAAATGCAAATGTATTTTATGGTTTAATGTTCTTAACACAGGCTGGTTTAATGGGTGTTTTTACTGCATTAGATATGTTGGTGTTTTATTTTTTTTGGGAATTAGCCGTTATACCGGTTTACTTTTTAAGTAGTCGATGGGGTGGAGAAAGAAGAATACAGGCTACATTTAAATTTTTTGTATACACTTTTGCTGGATCTTTGTTAATGTTGGTGGGTATTATATATATTTATATGCATACTGCACCTATCGCATTTGCTGATCATTCGTTTTCTATGAACGCAGTTTATACTGCCGTACTTTCTCCAATAGAAAAATTTTGGATTTTTTGGCTTTTCTTTATTGCTTTTGCTATTAAGATGCCCGTGTTTCCTTTTCATAGCTGGCAGCCCGATGCGTATGTGCAGTCGCCAACTGCAACTACCATGGTACTAAGTGGCGTTATGGTAAAAATGGGCATATTTGCGTTAATTCGTTGGATACTGCCAATATTTCCTGATGCTGTTTCTAGATTTGATAATATCGTAATTGGCTTATCGGTTATGGGGATGATTTATGCCAGTTTAATTGCTATTAAACAAGACGACTTAAAACGTTTTGTGGCTTGGTCGTCTATTGCTCATATTGGCTTAATGTGCGCAGCCGTTTTTACAAAATCAGAAATTGGCTTACAAGGGGCAATGGTACAAATGTTTAGTCATGGTATTAATATTATTGGTATGTGGATTGTTGTTGATCTTATTGAAAAACAAACATGTACTTGTAAGATTTCGGAACTAGGCGGCATTGCACATAAAGCACCAACCTTAACTATTTTTTTGGTATTAATTGCCTTGGCAAATATTGCTTTACCATTAACTAATGCTTTTGTAGGCGAGTTTATGATGTTTAGCGGATTATTTTCATTTAGTATAATTTATACTGCAGTGGCTTTGTTGAGCATTATTCTGGCAGCAGTATATACGTTAAACATGGTGCAAAAAGTTTTTTATGGAGAGGTTAATATCCTTACTGAAAAAATGCAAGATATTTCAGTAAATCATAAATTAATTTTAAGTGCGTTGGTAATATTTATTTTTCTATTCGGGGTTTATCCACAACCACTTTTAAATTTAACAAAGGATACCGTGTCGGTAATTCTACGATTTTATTAACACAAAAATAATATTATCGAAATGCGTTTTAGTATTTCTGTAAAAAATAATAATTATTATGAATGCAATAATATTAACAACAATTTGGGGTATAGTGATGATGCTGGCTGGAGCTTTTATAAAAAATAAAACTGTTCCTAAATATTTAGCAATTTTAGGGTTAACGCTAATCATTATCGCCAATTGCTTGCAATTAAATTCGGGTATATCCTTCTTTTCTGTTGATGTAAAAGAAATGCTGCATTTTAATAGTTTTAATTTAACTTTTATAAATGTTGCATTTTGTTGTACGCTATTATATTTTTTATTAAATGGTAGGGATATTGAAAAAGTAGGAGAACATGTTTCGGAGTATTTTGCACTTTTATTTTTTATTTTATGCGGGGTTGCCATTATATCAACATTCAATTCTTTATTAATGTTGTTTCTTGGGATTGAAATTATTTCAATCCCTTTATATATTTTAACAGGCAGCGACAAAAGAAATTTAAAAAGCAATGAAGCTGCATTGAAATATTTTTTAATGGGGGCATTTTCTACTGGGATCATGTTATTAGGGGTTGCTTTCCTTTATGGTGGAAGCGAAACAGGATCTTTTTATATTAACAATATTATTTCAAGTAGCACATCAATGCCGTCTATGATTGCAGCAGGGCTTGTTTTATTATTGGTTTCTATGTCATTTAAAGTATCGGCTGCGCCTTTTCATTTTTGGACACCAGATGTGTATGATGGTGCCCCAACCGTTTTTACTTCCTTTATGTCAACCATTGTAAAATCGGCAAGTTTTTTTGCATTTGTACGCTTATTTGAAAATGCTTTTGGTAGCTTACATCAACAGTGGCAAACATTAATTGTCGTTCTTATTACAGCTACTTTATTAATCGGAAACCTTACTGCTGTTTTTCAGCAAAGTGTAAAACGAATGTTGGCTTATTCCAGTATTGCACAGGCTGGGTTTATGTTGTTTTCTTTATTCGCATTAAATAATTTGGCTAAAGAAGGTTTAGTGCTCTACGCTGCTGCATATAGTATAGCTAGTATTGGCATCTTTGCTATTTTAATAAAATTGAAAGATTATACCATTGATGGATTTAACGGCCTTGCAAAACATCAGCCAGTAATGGCTATTACGGCAACAATATTTCTTTTATCTTTAACCGGAATTCCATTAACTGCAGGATTTCAAAGCAAGTTTTATATGTTACTAGCCGCGGTTCAAAATAGCCATCATATCTGGTTGATCATATTTGCCGTATTGTGCGCTGCTATAAGTGCTTATTACTATTTTAGAATTATTCAGGCCATATTTTTTAAAGAAGGCGAAGCAGATAACTTTGTGGAAATGGATATTACACCCACCTTTAACCTTTTATTAATTTTTACTTCTATATTAATTATCGTTTTGGGTCTATTCCCTAATTTATTAATCAACTGGCTGTATTTTTAAATTTTAAGTACCGCTTATACAAGTTTTTATATTTAATTGTCCTCAGTTCTTAACTTTAGTCTGAATATTTAAATAATGACTTTTAAAGATATACTTTCACTATCCTGGCGTAACATTGCAGGCAATAAGTTACGAACTGCAATTACAGTAACCATTATTGCATTAGGTATTTTTGCCCTCATCCTTATCATCACCTCCATTAAAGCGGCTAGCAATAGCTTAACTACCAGTTTCTCAACTATGGGGGCTAATTCATTTAGTTTAAGATATAAAGATCGAAACGTTAGAATTGGGGGAGGCAGACAAAGAGAAAAAGCGAAAGCAAGTAAATTGTCATTAAAGATTAAAAAAAGTAATACAGGTAAAATTATTACTTATGATGAAGCAAAAATGTTTAAATCGCTGTTTAATTTTCCAGCCAAAGTAGGATTAATTTTAATGGGTCCGCGAAATATAGTTTGTAATAACGACCTTAAAAAAACCAATCCAGATGTTGCGGTTATAGGGGGGGATGAAAATTATTTAGAACTTAATGGATATAAAATTTTGAATGGAAGAAATTTCACTGAAGGTGAAATTGAATCGGGAAGAAGTATATGTATGCTTGGGAGTGCAGTTGCACAAAAATTATTTCCTGATAATCCCGATAAAGCAATTGATAGGGTAGTACATATTGACCACACACCCTACCATGTTATTGCAGTATTGGAAGACAAAGGGTCGAGTGCTTTTTTAAATTCTAGTAAAGTAGTAGTTACTTCTTATAATAATGTAAGACGATTATATTCGTCTCAAAATGCTTCATTTAATGTAGGGGTAAAAGTATTTGATTTAAAAATGATGGAGGTAGCCATAGGAGAAGCTACAGGAACTTTTAGGCCAATAAGGAAATTAGATGTAAAGGAAGAAGCTAATTTTTATGTTGATAAAAGTGATAGCATTGCCGAAGCATTATTAACCAACTTGGGGTTTTTAGAAAAAGGAACAATTGGCATTGCATTTATTACACTAATTGGGGCAGCCATCGGATTAATGAATATTATGTTGGTAGCAGTAAATGAACGTACTAAGGAAATAGGATTAATAAAAGCCTTAGGGGGCACCAAAAAAGATATTAGAGCACAGTTTTTATATGAATCAGTTTTAATCAGTTTATTAGGTGCAGTATTTGGAATTGTTTCAGGGATTGTGTTGGGAAATGTGGTAGCCATTTTATTAAAAACAGGCTTTGTAGTTCCCTGGGCCTGGGTTATTGCAGGTATTTTTGTATGTACAGTAGTTGGGTTGGCTGCAGGGCTATATCCTGCCTATAAGGCCTCCAAGTTAGATCCAATTGTGGCTTTGCGTTACGAATAAGTCAGTTTTTACAATTATTAACCAGCTTTTGATTGATATTTTCTAATATTCTATTAATTTTTAATGATTTTTGTATTAAATTTTAATTTTTAGATCACAAAAATGCGATTATAAAATAATAATTTTGTAAGTTGTAGCTTTCAATTAATTATTTAACTTGCGAAACATATTTAAGCTTAAATAATACTTTGTTAAACATGATTATATATAATTTAATTAAATCATTTCTTTATTAAAAATCAACATAAACTACACTTTTTACAAAACTAAAAAACTAGAATTTTATGGCAGAGACTACAGCAACTGTAAAACCAACCACTTCGGTTCAGGCAACAAAATCAAGCAACATTATTTCATTACTAGCTCCGGTACTATGTTTACTTGCTGGGTATGTTATTTGGAGATTTGGATTAGGTAATTCAAGTAATTTTAATACATCTGGCGAAGGTTTATTTTGGCCCGACCGTGAAGGTCCTCATTCTGCATTAAGCAAAATGTATTTGGGTGGTATAATTGTACCCGTATTGATTGGTACATTTTTAACTATGTTAACTTTTGTAATTGAGCGTTTTATGACAATAGCAAAAGCGAATGGCACTGGCAATAACGCCGATTTTATTCGTAAAGTTCAATATCAGTTAGCTAATAAAAATGTGGATGCCGCATTGTTGGAATGTGATAAACAAAAAGGTTCTGTGGGTAATGTGATGAAAGCAGGTTTACATCGTTATAAACAAATGATTTCTAATACGGAATTAAGTACCGAACAAAAAGTTATTGCCATTCAAAAAGAAGTAGAGGAAGCTACTTCACTTGAATTACCTATGCTAGAAAAAAATCTTGTATTTCTTTCAACAATTGCTTCTTTGGCTACTTTGATTGGGCTATTAGGAACGGTGGTTGGTATGATACGTGCATTTGCTGGACTTGGAGAAGACAGTGGTGGTGCTGGTTCAGCAGCACAGTTATCTATCGGTATCTCTGAGGCCCTATATAATACAGCTTTAGGTATTGGTACATCTGCATTTGCAATTATGTTTTATAACATATTTACAACTAAAATTGATGGAATTACTTATGGTATTGATGAGTCTGGATTTACTTTAACTCAAACTTTTGCTTCTCTATACAAATAAGGTATGGATTAAATAAAGTTTTTCATCTTACAAACTACTAAATAGCTTATGACTTGTATAAAAAGTTGGCAATAAGATAAGCGAAGTAGGAAAGAATAATTAAAAACAGACAAACATGCCCAAAGTTAAAATACCACGCAAAAGTACAATCGTAGATATGACGGCAATGTGTGATGTGGCTTTTTTGTTGTTGACCTTTTTTATATTGGCAACAAAACAAAAGCCTCCCGAAGTACTTTCTGTTAAAACACCCACTTCCGTGTCTAGTAAAGCAGCACCAGACAAATCTATATTAATTACCCTTACCAAAGAGGGTAAAGTATTTTTAATGTTGGGCGATGAAACAAAGAAAGCTGCCATTATTGACGATTTTAATACCACAAGAGGTCTTCAGTTAACTGCTGCCCAGCTTTCTAAATTTAAAAAAGTAGAATACATTGGATTACCCGTAAACAAACTTAAATCTGCATTAGACGCAACTCAGGAAATTCCGGCTAATTTAATGGATGGTATACCTACCGACAGTACTAATAATGAGTTAAGTTATTGGATGCGTAGTGTAACTAATGTTTATAAAGGCGAAGATCAACGAATGCTTCAAGATATGATTTTAGTAAAAGGAGATGGGGAAGCATTATATCCAATATTTAAAAATGTAAAAGAGGCGCTTAAATCGAACGAGATTTTTAAATTTAGAATTGTAACAGAAGGTGAGCAGGTGCCTTCAGGTTCAGAATTGTATAAAACCGGTAAAGAAGAAACTAAAAAATAATTGTAGTTTAATTTTTTAAATAAAATACTATGGCAGAAATGGATACCTCGTCGGGAGGCGGACATAAAAAAGGCCCCGGCGTAAAAAAAGGAAAAAAGCTTTCAACTCGTGTTGATCTTACACCAATGGTTGACCTTGGTTTTCTACTAATTACTTTCTTTGTGTTTACCACAACCATGGCTCAATCAACAGCCATGCCTATGAATGAACCTAAGGATGATTTAGACAAGCAAATGAAGGTAAAAAATTCAGGAGCTATGACGATCTTATTAGGAAAAGGTAATCAGGTGTATTATTATTTTGGTCAATTAATGCCCGAAACAATTAGCGAAGAATTTAAAAGCACAACCTTTAAAGGCATACGTCAGCTTATTTTAGATAAAAAGAATGGCACACCCATTGATGATTTGATGTATATTATTAAATCTGATGATAAATCAACTTTTAAAAATGCGATTGATATTTTGGACGAAATGGTTATCTCCGCAGTACCTCCCGGACATTATGCCGAAGTACCTATGGTAGCGGTAGAAAAAATGCTGATCAAAGAAACTGAAAAAGCAAATGGAATAAAATAAGATTAGGAAATTGGAACAATTTTGAATCTAATTAACAAAAGATATTATGATAGAAGTAAATAAAATTTTAACTGCTGATGTTCTTGATATTATTTTTGAAGGTAAGAATAAAGAATATGGGGCATATGATTTAAGAAAGTCTTATAAAAAAACACTTACTAAAGCACTTATAATTACAGGAGCTGCATTATTATTGGTTTTAGTAGGAACTGTTTTTGCTAATTTTATTGAGAAGAATAGCAAAAAGAAATTTGACACCGTTGAAACTCAGATGGCAGAAGTGAAAGCAGACGAACCGCCTCCCCCACCGCCGCCTCCACCCCCTGAACCACCACCGCCACCAGAAATTAATCAAGTAAAATTTACGCCTCCTAAAATTGTAAAAGATGAAGAGGTTGCACCCGAAGAAAAAATAGAGGAAATTAAGGAAGATGCGGTAATCAGTACAAAAACTGTAGAGAGTGACAACAAAGTGCAGATTGTTCAGGCGCCAGTAGAAGCAACAGGCGTAGTGGAAGTAAAAAAAGATGATGATGAAAATAAAATTTTCACCAAAGTAGAAGTAGAAGCCGGTTTTCCGGGTGGAGAAGACGCTTGGCGTAATTACCTAAGAAAAACGCTTAATGCAAATACTCCGGTAGACTATGGCGCTAGTGGAGGCAAATATACTGTTATAGTAAGGTTTGTAGTGAGTAGAGATGGCAGTTTAAGTGATGTGAAATGTGAAAATGATCCTGGATTTGGAATGTGCGATGAAGCAGTAAGAGTAATTAAGAAGACTAAAAACTGGACTCCAGCCATTCAAAACGGACGTAATGTAAATGCGTATCGTAGGCAGCCAATTACTTTTTTAGTAGAAGATTAATTCTGGTATAAAAATATAAATATATCCCGATGAATGCATTTCATCGGGATATATTTATATAAATTATAGATACTATCGATTCTTCAACTAATTAATTATCCCTAGCATTAGAAAATAAAAAAATAGCTTTTAGTATAACTAAAAAGATATGGTGCCGAGGGGGTATCTTTGCTGGATGTTAAATCAAACTAATAGTTGGGATGATACTATTGTGGCATTAGCAACACCCACCGGGGTAGGGGCTATTGGAGTCATTCGTTTAAGTGGGTCAAAGGCAATTGAAATTGCAAACGTTTTATTTCCTTCTAAAGATTTAATTAAACAAAATACCCATACCATTCATGTAGGTTATATAAAAGAGGCGCATGTAGATTTGGATGAAGTGGTTATTTCATTATACAAAAATCCAAAAAGTTACACGGGCGAAGATGTAGTAGAAATTGGTTGTCATGGTAGTGCTTTTGTACAACAGCAGATAATTCAAGCCTGCATTCGAAATGGTGCTAGGCTGGCAAAAGCAGGAGAGTTTACACAACGTGCATTCCTTAGCGGTAAATTAGACCTTACACAAGCAGAAGCTGTAGCCGATATAATTTCTTCCAACACTTCAGCTTCTCAAAAAACAGCTCTACATAATATGCGTGGAGGCTTCAGCGAAATTTTAAAGCAACTTAGAGAGAATTTAATTCAGTTTTCAGCTTTAATAGAACTTGAACTAGACTTTAGTGAGGAAGATGTGGAATTTGCCGATAGAAAAAAATTTCACGAACTAGTTGACGGAGCAACTTTAGTTACAAAAGATTTATTGCAATCATTTCAATTGGGCAATGTTATAAAAAATGGAGTAAGCATTGCTATTATTGGTAAGCCCAATGCGGGTAAAAGTACTTTGCTAAATGCATTGCTTAACGAAAACAGAGCCATTGTAAGTGAAATTGCCGGAACTACAAGAGATACAGTGGAAGAGGTTGTTAACATTGATGGTATTTTATTTAGGTTAATTGATACAGCAGGTATTCGCGAGCACAGCACAGATGTAATAGAACTGATAGGTATTGAAAAAACGAGAGAAAAAATAAAACAATCAGATCAGGTTATCTATCTCTTTGATGTAAATACAGAAACTGTTACAACCCTCGAAATTGCTCTAAATCAAATTGCAGAAACAAACAGTGATTATATTATAGTAGGAAATAAATCTGATTTAGTTAGAGAAGAAAAAGTGTTAGAAAAATTTGCATCATTTGATATTCAATTCATTTCGGCAAAAGAGTTATTACATATAGATTTACTAAAGAATCGGCTAGTTAAAAAAGTGATTCATGGTAATATAAATACAGAAAACACCATTATTACAAATGCCAGACACTACGAAGCCTTGCAACAAGTTTATATATCGCTTACCGATATAAAGAAGGGGTTAGACAACAAAATAACTGGCGATTTATTGGCATTGGATATTCGACGTTGTTTACATTACATCTCAGAAATTACCGGAGATATTAGTAATGAAAATGTATTGGATTATATTTTTTCTAAGTTTTGTATTGGAAAGTAACTGTATGTCGTCAAAGAAAGTGGACAGTTTAGTTGTAATTAGTTAGATTTTGACTAAATCGAAATCAACCGATTTTAGCCGATTTGAGGGAGTGTTTTTAACCGCTTACATATAATTGCTAAGTCGTTCTTTTGATAATGTTATGCACCTTAATTGAATCGTAAGTACCCACAGGCTTCTATTCCACAGCCATTTAAAGACATATTATTTTATTCTTTTTTTAATGTTATAATATCATCAATCAATTGCTCCATTTCTAGTTGTAGTGTCCCGTTATAAATACCTCTGATTCTTTTATTTTTATCAACTAAAATAAAATGCTCTGTATGCAAAAACTCTGAACTGTCTTTACTAAAACCAATTTCTTCCTCGGCAAAATAAGATTTACGGGCTAGATTATAGATTACTCCTTTTTCACCTGTTAGAAAATGCCAATTTTTATTTGTAATTCCATAATTGGTTTTAAATTTCTTTAATACACTTGGTTTGTCAATCCAAGGGGTTACGGAATAGGATAAGAAAACTATGTCATTATCATTTTGTAAACTATCACTTACTACTTTTAAATTATGAGTCATTATGGGACATATACTCCCGCAACTTGTAAAAATAAAATTTGCAATATGAATTTTGTTCTTAAAAATGTCTTGATTTATTAATACACTATCTTGATTTAGGAATGAGAAATTTGCAACGGCATGATTTATTATGCTTTTTATTTCTGTTTTATCTTTTAAAAATATAGGTGTAAAATCAGGATTATTGTAGTAAGGTAATTTAATGAAATTAATTTTATTTTCGGAGCAACTTGAAAAAATTGAACTACTTAATATTAAAAATACTATCCGATACATTTTTACAGTTTTTAGTTCCCAATAAGCCATACCTCTTACCATTAAGTATTACATAATTTGCTTTAATTTTTCCATTTTCATAAAATAATTTTTGATTGCCACTTTCTTGACCATTTTTATAATGAAAATACTTAACTAATAATCCATTACTATTCCATTCTTTAAATTCATTAGTATATTCGTCATTAGAAATTGCAAATTCAAACTTTTTATGTCCATTTTCCCACCAACCTTTATGAACTCCCTCTTTTTTCCCATCAACATATAATCTTTCTTCTGCTAGCTTTTTGTTGAAATACCACTTTTTTATAATGCCTTCTTCTAAACCATTCCAATAAGGTTTAATAAAAGCAGTATCATTTTTATCATATAAAGAATATTGGATACCAGAAAATTTTTTTTTTCTAAAATAAAGCGTGTCTTGATGCATTTCAAATGAATTGTTTGAAGCATCTTCGTATACTGATGGAACTTTTTTAAATTGCTTTGAAATAACAATTTTCTGTACTTCATTTTTGCAAGACGAGAAGATAATAACTAATAGAATTAAAAATTTATTCATTATTGAGTTACAGTTCCAGGGGTGCCATAAAACCCATTCCCATTAATATATGGTGCGGTAATTGAAATATGATAGTGATATATTCCAGATGGAAAATCAACTGTGGCATGGGTATGACCATGGTACACATCTAAGCCAGACGGATCTGTATTATTTTCCTCTTTAGGGCCATATACAGGAAATCCGTCTAATAAAAAACCCATCAAACTCCATTTAGTCGATCCAGATTTAACAGTTGTCAAGTAATAAGGCTCCACATGGTAATGATACATCCCTGATGCTTGCGGATGTCCCCAAGCTTGATCAAAACCATTTACTTCACCACCTAATGCAACTCCTCCTGCAGCATACTGATTAAAAAAAGGAACACCATCTAATGCTATACCCATAACGCCCATTGGCGTAGCACTATGTGTAGTGGCAGCAGTAGGATTTAAAGGTATTTTTAAGGTAATGGTTTGTGCTATAATATTATTTGGTGCTCTAATAAATGCACCACCTGTGAATGAAGGACTACTCGCAGATGGAGTGAAAGCTTCATACAAAGGATTGGTGATAGCCCAATATGCACTTTTGTGGTCAGGTTGATCACTGGTTTTAATTGTAATAAAAGTTCCATCAGAAGTAATACTTGTTTTTCCATATATTTTTGAATAAACAGCTGGAATAGCAGGAGGTTGCGTTGGTGTTGGTACAGAGCTATCATTTTTAGAGCAACTAAAAACAGACACAGCAATTATCAAAATACTTACTATATAAACGGATATTTTTGATTTCATAATATTTAATAGTTTACTTATTAGACTTTCTTTTTAAAAATAGTTTAATGCTTTAATTGAATATGCATTATTAATTAATTGCATTAAAGATTCAAATATAATACATTTATGCGGGTGTTAAAAAATAGAATATCATTATATAGCTAAAACATACGTTTGTCACCCCTATTGCCACATGAATTTAACGTAGTAAACTCTGGAGTGGAAATGGGATCCATTTACCAGTATTTGCTCTGTTAAATTCAACCGTGAAAGTTCCAATTTGTAAACCAATCAACGCAATGGAATTATCAAGTAATTGTTCTACAATATCTTTTACTTGCGATTTTTTTAATATTTTCCATAGTGATTTGTATTCTAAATTTTTAATAAGTAGTCCTAATTCTATTAACTAAACTTAAGTTGGGGTAAAAGTTTATGCAGCACTCACTAATTCAATTAAGAAGTTGATGAAGATTATAATTTATAGACTAGATTATATTGAAAAGTAAATAGCTTTTGTAACCGGAGGCAATAACTAAAATTTAAAATAAACAAACAGTCTTCCAAAATTTTTACTGTCATTTTCTATCCGGTGATATAGGGATTTAATGTGTGGGAGTTGTAAAAAACGTTCTACTTTTTTTCTTAATTGGCCACTCCCTTTTCCAGGAATAATTTCTACTTCTTTTATTCTTTTATCAATGGCATCTTCAAATGCCTGAAGTAAAGCTTTGTCAATCGCTTTGCTATTATTGTAAATGTTGTGAAGATCAACTTTTATTCTAGCCATTATTAAATTAATAAATTTAAATTAGTCCGGTTCTATTAAAATTAAATTAATTTTATTCCTTCTTTTTCAAAACTAATTATTCGTTGTTTATACAAATTTCCAGTAGTCATTTTGAAAGTTTTTTTACTCATTCCAAAAAAAGAATAAATATCTTCTGGCTCACTTTTGTCATGATAAGGCAAAAACCCATTATTCTCTTTTAGTAACCGGAGTATCTTGCCTGTTTCATCTTCCACTCTCGTGTAACCTGGCTTTCCGGCGGCTACATCTAATCTGTAGCGATCAGATCCTGTCTTATCTTCGGGATATATTTTTTTAATAAATCCGGTAAAACGGTCGCCTGAAGTAATATTTCTATAAATTTCGTTATGGTGTAATACACCTGTATGTTTGTTGTTGATAATTACTACATAGCCAATATCGGTTCTTCGATAAACGATAAGATCAACAATTTCCAATTCTTTTACTGTTAATTCTTCGTTGCTTAAAAAGGGCTCAATTTTTTCTGTTGCAGCTAATCTTCCGGTTTGTTCATCTAAGTATATTTTTACTAAGTATTCACCATTAGGGATCATGCTCTGTTGCTGTTTCGATTTAGGTACAAAGAGGTCCTTCATTAACCCATTATCTAAAAAAGCTCCATGTTCTGTAACACTTATGGTTCTTAATTTTACAATGTCGCCTAATATGCCTTTCGGTTCCTGTGTAGTGGCAATTAGCCTGTCTTCTCCATCGTGGTATAAAAATACTTTTATTTCATCATCAATTTTAGTGCTTGGGGGCACGAACCGCTTAGGCAATAATATTCCTTCTGCACCATCTTCTAAATAAAGACCAAAGTCTACTTCTCTAATGACTTTTAATATATTGTATTCGCCTACTTTTATCATTATTAATTATTAAATATAAAAATTATTCTAATGAGCAAAGATACTATATACCACAAACAACACCACTAAATGCGTTATCTTCACCGCATTATAAAATTTAAATACTTTGAAGTTTACAGATTTTGGTTTTGACGAGCGTTTGATGGAAGGCATTGACGCCTCGGGTTATGAGGAAACAACCCCTGTGCAAGAGCAAGTAATACCATTGATTATGGCTGGTAAAGATGTAATTGCATCTGCACAAACAGGCACTGGTAAAACCGCTGCTTTTTTATTGCCACTTATTAATAAAATAATTACAGATCCACATGAGGATCACACCAACAATGCATTAGTGATTGTGCCTACAAGAGAGTTGGCAATTCAGATTGCACAACACATGGAGGGGCTTTCTTATTTTACCTCAGTTAGTTCAATAGCAGTTTATGGTGGTGTTGATGGGAATGCATTTGTTCAGGAAAAAAAAGCACTAAGTCATGGTGCCGATATAGTTATTTGTACCCCTGGCAAAATGATGTCGCATATTAAAATGGGCTATGTAAAAATGGCGGGACTTAAATATTTAATTTTAGATGAAGCGGATCGAATGCTAGATATGGGCTTTTACGATGATATTATGTTCATCATTGATAGTCTTCCCAAAAAGCGTCAAAATCTTTTATTCTCTGCAACGATGCCACATAAAATAAGAGAACTTGCAAGAAAAATACTACATCATCCAGAGGAAGTAAATATATCTATTAGCAAGCCGCCTGAAAAAATTAAACAAGAAGCTTTTATTGTTTATGAAACACAAAAAATTCCTTTGGTTAAACATTTGCTCAGTAATAGCAACTTTAAATCTGTTTTAATTTTTTGTAGTAGTAAAATAAGTGTTAAGCAACTTACTCGTGATTTAAAACGTGCTAAATTTTTAGCTGATGAAATTCATAGCGATTTGGATCAAAGTAAAAGAGAAGAAGTTTTAATTCAGTTTAAAAGTAGAAGGTTGCCCATTTTAGTAGCCACAGATATATTAAGTAGGGGTATTGATATTGATAATATAGATTTAGTGATAAATTATGATGTGCCCCATGATGGAGAAGACTATGTGCACCGCATAGGACGTACTGCAAGGGCTGCAGCCGAAGGCAGCGCCTATACATTTGTAACTGTAAAAGAACAGCGTAAATTTTTAGCCATAGAAAAATTATTAGGCAAGCCTGTTCCTAAAGCTAACGTGCCCGAAGAACTGGGCGAAACACCTGGTTATAATACAGGATCTTCAAACGCTCCCGCTAGTAATAGAAAGTTTAGTAGGCCATCCCAGTTTAAAAATAATTCAAGACGGTAGCTGCCTTCAACACTTATTTTTTATAATTTTATCTTATTATTTTCTTCTTATTATTGATAGTAGCCAAGCTTGGATTGTATATTTGTAAAAAAAAATATATTAGCAACCAAATCTCCATATTAAACAGTCCTATTGAATATTTAAATGGGGTTACCACTTTTAAAGGCGACCTCTTAAAAAAGGAACTTGGAATATTTACGTTAAAAGATTTACTAGAGCATTACCCCCTTCGGCATATTGATAAAACAAAGCTTGATACAATTGCATCTTTAACTCCCAATAACGAGTATGGGCAGGTTGCTGGCAAAATAACACAGATTAATATTTTGGGGGAAGGAAGAGGTAAAAGATTATCTGCTCGATTACAAGACGAGACTGGAGAAATTGAATTAATTTGGTTTCAAGGTATTAATTGGGTACAAAAGGCAATTGAGGTAGGCAAAGCGTATATAGTATTTGGGCGGCTTAGTTTTTTTATTGGTAAGCCACAAATTGCACACCCCGAAATAGAAAATTTTACTAGCCAAAATGCAGATGGAAAGTCTTACTTAGAACCTGTTTACCCCTCTACCGAAAAATTAAAAGCAAAAACACTTAATGGTAGGGCTATTGGCAAATTAACGTATGCCTTGCTTCAAATATTTACGGATAAAGACATGCCCGAGAATTTACCGGCATCTATAATTAATCAATATAAATTCATTAGTCACTTTAATGCGTATAGGCAAATTCATTTTCCGGCAAGTGAAAAACATTATCAACATGCAGTTAGGCGCTTAAAGTTTGAAGAATTATTTTTTGCTCAACTTAGAATGGGGTTACTTAAGTCGACTAGGAAACGTTATAGCAAGGGTTTGATTTTTGGACAGATAGGCGATTTTTTTAATACTTTTTACAAACAATATTTGCCATTTGAATTAACAAATGCACAAAAAAAAGTGTTAAAAGAAATTAGAAAAGACACAGGTAGTGGTAAACAAATGAATCGTTTATTGCAAGGTGATGTAGGTAGTGGTAAAACAATTGTAGCATTAATGATGATGTTGATTGCTGCAGATAATAATTTTCAGTCTGTTATAATGGCGCCAACTGAAATTTTAGCACAGCAGCATTTTAATAGTATTATAGCACTTTTAAAAGATATGCCGATTTGTGTAATGTTGTTAACAGGTTCAAGTAAAGTCAAACAGCGTAAACAAATTTTAAAACTTTGTGAAGAGGGATGTTTGCATATTTTAATTGGCACACATGCGGTGATAGAGGATAAAGTTATATTTAAGAATCTAGGTTTTGCTGTAATTGATGAGCAACATAAATTTGGTGTAGCGCAAAGGGCACAATTATGGAAAAAAAATACCACTCCTCCACATATTTTGGTTATGACAGCCACGCCAATACCACGCACATTAGCACTTACTGCATACGGCGATTTAGATTACAGTATCATTGATGAATTGCCGCCTGGTAGGCAACCCATAAATACCCTGCATCGTTCCGAAAGTGCAAGATCGCAAGTGATGGATTTTGTAAAAAAACAAATTTTTAAAGGTAGACAAGTGTATATCGTTTATCCATTGATAGAAGAAAGCAGTAAGCTGGATTATGAAAATTTAATGAAGGGCTATGAAGAAATAAAGTCTTTTTTTCCGGAGCCAAAATACTGGATAAGCATGGTGCATGGAAAACAAAAATCCGATTTAAAGGAAACAAACATGCAAAGATTTGTAAATGCCGATACGCAAATTATGGTTAGCACAACTGTTATTGAAGTAGGTGTAAACGTGCCCAATGCCAATGTAATGGTAATAGAAAGTGCCGAAAAATTTGGATTATCGCAATTGCATCAGTTGCGTGGTAGGGTAGGTAGGGGTGCTGAGAAAAGTTTTTGCATTTTTTTAACAGGTCCTAAAATATCAAATGATGCCCGTGAACGGTTAAAGATAATGGTGGCTACTAATGATGGCTTTAAGATAGCAGAAAAAGATTTGGAAATACGTGGTCCAGGAAATATAGAAGGCACAAAACAGAGTGGGCTGTTAAACTTTAAGCTGGCAAACATAGTCCAAGACAGAGTTATTTTGGAAGCTGCTAAAAATGCAGTAGAAATGATTTTAGATTTAGACCCCGATTTAAATTTGGAGATTAATGAGCCCGTGAAAAAATATTTACATCAACAAAAGGGAAAAACAATATGGAGTAAAATATCCTAATCGAGGTTTATATGGGTTTTAAAAATTGTTATTTTTTCATATTTATTCTGTAAATTGTAAAAAAGACCTACTTGAATATTTTAATTAAAATACTGCGCCAGTTTATTGTATTACTTTCATTAATTTTTTTTGCACAACCTATTCTGGCGCAAATTGAATTTGTACAAAACAAAGGACAATGGAATAGCCGGGTACAATACCGGGGTGATTTTTCTACGGGCGCTTTTTTTTTAGAAAATGAAGGGTTTACTGTATTACTACACAATGTAAATGATTTAAAAAATGTATCAGATCAAATGCATGGCCATAATCCCAATTCAGCAAATACAGGTCAGCCTATCACGTTAAACTCTCATGCTTATAAAGTAAAATTTATGGGTGCTAGTTCATTTACCCAAAACGTGCCTGACAAAATACAGGCTTATCACAATAATTATTTTATTGGAAATGATCAGTCTAAATGGGCTGCCGACTGTAAAATTGCACAGGCGGTAAGCTATAAAAATGTATATCCTAATATTGATGTACGTTATTATAGTGATGGTGGAAAAATGAAATACGATATTATTGTTCATCCCGGGGGTAACATTAATGCTATAGCTATGCAATATGCAGGGGTTGAAAAAATAGAGATTAAGAATAAAGAGTTGATGATAAATACCTCGGCTGGGCTAATTAAAGAATTATATCCATACAGTTATCAGGTACTTAGTGGAGCAAAGCAAACTGTAAACTGTAAATACATTGTAAAAGATAATATTGTACGTTTTAGCGTAAGTGATTATGATGTTAATGCAACGATTATCATTGATCCGACCTTAATTTTTTCAACCTTTACTGGCAGTACTGCAGACAACTGGGGTTACACAGCCACGCCTGCTCCTGATGGCAGTTTTTATGCTGGAGGCATTGCATTTGCATCTGGTTTTCCTATTACACCAGGGGCTTTTCAAACTGTTTTTAGTGGTGGGATAAATGAAGATAATACAGGGCCTTATGATATTGCTATTATAAAATTTTCGGCTAATGGAGGCACTCGTTTATTTGCAACTTATTTAGGTGGTACCGGCAACGAACAGCCGCATAGTATGATTTGCGATGCACAAGGAAATTTAGTAATAGCTGGTAGAAGTAATTCAACTAATTATCCTGGGTCGCTTTTAGGTAATGGCGGTGCTTATGATATTGTATTAACAAAACTAAATGTTAGTGGCACCAGTGTATTAGGTTCTATTAGAATTGGGGGTAGTGGTAATGACGGCATAAATATAAGAGGTAAATATATTGCACCAGAGGGAGCTGATGTAACTCGTAGAAATTATGGGGATGATGCCAGAAGTGAAGTATTTATTGATGCTGCCGGAAATGTGTTATTAGCTGGATCTACGCAATCGGGTGGAGCAGAGTCTGCTGGTGGTTTCCCAATTAGAAACTCTTCTATTCAAACAACTTTTGGAGGAGGAAGGCAGGATGGAGTAATTTTTAAATTATCGGCTAATTTGGGGACTGTATTATTCAGTACTTTTTTTGGGGGTAGTGGCGATGATGCTTGTTTTGTATTATCCCAAAATCCAATTAACGGAAATGTTTATGTTGCAGGAGGTTCAAATAGTACAAATTTGCCCGGTGATAAATCTGGGGTGTTACAGTCCGTTAATCAAGGTGGTGACGTTGATGGTTTTATTACTCAAATTTTAAATGATGGATCTGCAATTGTAAGAACCACTTACCAAGGAACAAGTGGAAATGATTTGGTATATGGAATTCAATTTGATAAGTTAGGATTTCCTTATATCATGGGTACTACAACTGGTAATTGGCCAGTATTTAATGCTGTTTTTAGTAATCCTGGGAGCAAACAATTTATCAGTAAACTTAAGCCCGATTTATCTGCTTATGTCTACTCAACTGTGTTTGGTACCATTGCAGCAGTGCCTAATTTATCCCCCATAGCTTTTTTGGTTGATCGCTGCCAAAATGTTTACGTTTCGGGTTGGGGAGGAGGAATTAATAATTTAAAGTTATTTCCATCGGCCGGAACTAGTGGCTTGCCTGAGATAAATCCATTGTCAGGAATTCCGCCTCCTGATGGAGAAGATTTTTATTTTTTCGTGTTAGAAAAAAATGCGTTGAGCCAACTTTTTGGTACCCATTTTGGCCAAAATGGTAGTGTAGGAGATCATGTGGATGGAGGCACTAGTCGATTTGATGCGAATGGTGTTATATATCAGGCAGTATGTGGTTGTGGTGCTGGGGGGGCATTATTTCCTACTACTCCAGGATCATGGTCTAGAACCAATAATTCTATCAATTGTAACCAGGCTTCTGTAAAAATTGAAATGAATTTTTCAGGTATAGGCGCTAGTGTTAAAGCAACTATTAACGGGGTTATAGATACCATTGGATGTGTGCCGTTAACCATTAATTTTACTGATACACTTGCAAAAGGTAAAATGTATATCTGGGATTATGGCGATGGTAGTCCTAAAACAGATACTACTTATGCGCCTAATAATTCTATTGCTCATATTTATACTGCTGTGGGGTCTTTTCTTTTAACACTAATTTCAATAGATTCTTCCACCTGTAATATTTCTGATACAGCTTATTTAACTGTAAAAGTTGGCAATAATATTATTGATGCGGATTTTACTTTTTTTAAATTAGACTCTTGTAATAGTTTACGGTATCAATTTACCAATCTTACCACCGCCGTATTGCCTAATTACACCAATCAAAGTTTTCTTTGGAATTTTGGCGACGGATCTCCAAAAATAAGATCCGGTTTTGGTCCGCAAATTCATACTTATTTATCTACTGGTACCTATATAGTAACGTTAATAGTTGATGATACTTTATTTTGTAATGCACCAGATACAGCTACAAAAATACTCAGAATAAGTCCGAATGTAAAATCAATATTTACAACACCTGACCGAGGTTGTGTGCCGTACACGCCAGTATTTAAAAATATTTCTCAGGGTGGTACAGATTGGATATGGGATTTAGGCGATGGTAATTTTTCAACTAATTTTGAACCCACACATACCTATACATCAACCGGTACTTTCAATGTTCGTTTGATTGCTTTAGATACAGCTACTTGTAATAAACGAGATACATCGGCCTATTTTACTATTACTGTATTTCCAATACCATTGGCTAATTTTACTTGGACTCCTATTCCGCCAATTGAAAATACAATCACCCATTTTATTAATCAGTCTGTTGGGGCTAACCGCTATGTATGGACTTTTGGAGATGGTCAAGGTTCAACAGAAGTAAATCCATTTCACCTTTACAATACTACTGGAGTTTACCATGCTACGTTATTTGCGTTTAATATGGCCGATTGTGTAGATAGTTTAGCATTTGATATCCCCATTATTATTAAACCATTATTGGATCTTCCTAATGCATTTACTCCAGGGCGGTTTGGTAAAAACGGTATTGTAAAAGTAGAAGGTTTTGGTATTGCTACTTTAAGTTGGAAAATATTTAACAGATGGGGTCAGGTTGTTTTTGCTACAACAGATAATAATGAAGGTTGGGATGGAACATATAAAGGAGTATTACAACCAATGGATGTTTATACCTACACATTGGATGTAGAGTTTACAGACGGAAAGAAAGAAAGGAAATCAGGGGATATAAGTTTGCTGAGGTAAGGCGGTTATTTACAAACGTATTTAAAGAATGTATAAAAAGATAAAAATATTATTTCTTGTTGCTTATTACCTGTTCCTTATAGCACCTGCGTGGGCACAGGATCTTCATTTTTCGCAATTCTTTAATACGCCATTAACTACTAATCCTGCAAATACTGGTTTTATACCCAATGCAGATTACAGACTAGGGGCACATTATCGAAATCAGTGGAGTGCCGTAATGACAGTGCCATATAAAACAGTGAGTGTATTTGTAGACGCACAGTTGCTTAGAGATAAATTAAAAAACGGATGGCTTGGCTTAGGGTCGGTTTTATTAAATGATCAGGCAGGTAGCGGCAGTTTAACAAGTACAAAAATATATGGTTCATTAGCATATCATCATATGCTTGGTTTAAGTAGTTTACTATCTGCAGGATTTAATATTGGTTATGCTGCTAAAAGGATTAATCAATCTAAATTAAAATTTCCTGATCAATTTGACGGCAAATTTTTTGATAATAACTTGCCTACTATTGTTTCATTAAACACAAATAATGTCAGTTATCCAGATATTCATGCAGGCATGAATTATGCCTATTTTCCTGATGAAAATGTGTACATTAATGCGGGGTATTCTATTCAGCATGTAAACAGACCGAAAGAATCTTTTTTTAATGATAATACTACCAGCGGACAAATACCGATGCGACATACAGGGTTTATAAATGCTATATTAAAATTAAATGATCGAGTAATAGTCAATCCCAATGCTTATTTTTCTACCCAAGCAAAAACTACCGAATTAGTTTTAGGGGTAAACGCAAATTATAACCTATCCGAATTAGGTGAAAAACAGTTGATAGCGGGTATCTATTATCGGCTTAGCGATGCAGTAGTTCCTATGCTTGGGGTAGAATTAAACAATATGCGATTTGTTTTTAGTTATGATGTTACCTTATCGGCACTTAGCAAATATAATAACTATCGTGGGGCAACAGAATTTAGCATTATTAAAAAAGGGTTTTATCCTGATCATGCGGATAGGAAATCTATGTGTCCCGAATTTTAAGGATCGTGTATTTTTAAATTTCATTAACTCATTTAATTTTATGATTTTTGCGCAAATAATATTATATGCCAACTAGAGAAATAGTAAAAAAAAATACCCTAAACTTTATTGAGTTGTTTAAACAAATTGTGGGGGATGCTTATGTTTTTGTTGATGCAGAAAGTTTAAATAACTATGCCCATGACGAAACTGAAAACTTACATTTTTTACCAGAGATAGTTATTAAACCTAGGACGGCACAAGAGATCAGTAAAATAATGGTTATTTGCAACATGCATAAAATACCTGTTACGCCACGTGGCGCTGGCACGGGATTAAGTGGGGGTGCATTACCTCATTTAGGGGGTGTTTTGCTTTCTCTGGAGCGTATGAATTCGATTTTAGAAATTGACGAACGTAATCTGCAGGTTATTACTGAGCCAGGGGTTATTACTGAAGTGTTGCAAAATGAAGTTAAAGAAAAAGGATTATTTTATCCTCCTGACCCTAGCAGTAGGGGCAGTTGTTTTATTGGCGGCAATATTGCTGAAAATAGCGGTGGCCCCAAAGCAGTTAAATATGGCGTAGTAAAAGATTATGTATTAAATCTTGAGATTGTTTTACCTACTGGCGAAATTATATGGACGGGGGCTAACGTGCTAAAAAATTCTACAGGTTATAATTTAACACAATTAATCGTTGGTAGCGAAGGCACTTTGGCGATAGTAACAAAAATTGTTTTAAAGCTTTTACCATATCCAAAATATGATTTATTAATGTTGGTGCCCTTTAATTCACTTGAAAAAGCAGGCGAAGCGGTAAGTGCTATATTCAGGGCAGGCTTTATACCTAGCGCTATGGAGTTAGTAGAAATAAATGCCTTGAAAATTGTAAGCAAATTTGTTGATAGTAAGGTTGTGCCAGTTACAGATGATATAGAAGCACATTTAATTATTGAAGTTGATGGCAATCATCTAGATACTTTGATGAGTGAAATGGAGTCGATTGCTGATTTACTTTTACAATATGATTGCGGAGATGTATTTTTTGCAGATGATGCACAACAAAAAACAGAACTTTGGAAATTACGCCGCCGTGTGGCAGAAGCAGTTAAGATAGATGGTTATACCATTGAAGAAGATACCGTAGTGCCAAGAGCCGAATTGCCAGCATTAATTACTGGGGTTAAATCATTGGGCAAGGAGTATGACTTTGATGTGGTATGCTACGGCCATGCCGGCGATGGTAATTTACATATACGGATAAAAAAAACAGGTAGTGTATATAGTTTAAATAACCCAGAGGTAATACCGGCATTAAAAGCCTTATTCAAATTAGTAAAATCATTAGGCGGCACTATCAGTGGGGAGCATGGTATTGGGCTAGTGCAAAAAGAATATATGGGTATTATTTTTGATGAAGTTAGTTTGGAATTGATGCGGGGAATAAAAAAAGTTTTTGATCCCAATAATATTTTAAACAGCGGAAAAATATTTGATAAGAGATTAAACTAAAATAAAATTAAGCATTAAAATATTGGTATAAAAAAAGATTAATTAAATGTGTATAAAAAAATCAAGTATTGTTTTGTTGTTATTAAGTATTTTTAATACATCACAAGCTCAGCAGGTCGAAAAAAAAATTAGCGCGCCAGAAGGCGGGTTTAAAAAAGAAAATTTGTTTGTAGGCGGTGATCTTACCCTTGGGTTTAGTAATGGGTACTCCGCATTAGGGGCAAGTCCTTTTTTTGGATATAGTATTAATAAATATATAGATGTAGCGGTCTCCTTTAATTATATCTTTACTTCGCAGCGCGATTATAAATATTATGGTGATAAACTAAGACAAACAGTCTATGGTCCTGGCGCATTTGTAAGGGTATATCCATTAAAATTTTTATTTGCTCAGGCACAGTTTGAGCATAATTTTATTAGAGTAAAATATTTGCCTGCTACCAATTCAGGATATCTTCAATCCATCGACAAAGTAGATGCAAACAGTTTACTAGTTGGTTTAGGTTATGCAGGTGGTCGTAGCGAAAATAATAAAAGTTTTTACTATTTTTCTATATCTTGGGATTTACTCAAAAACACTAATTCGCCATACATTGATGAGTTAAGAAGAGGCATACCCATTATTAGAGCAGGATATAATATTGCTTTATTTCAGGGAGGTAGTTACTACAAGAGATAAAGTAGCTACAGATAATTTAAAAGTTTATCTGCTTTATTAAGCACTATCAGTTTATCTTCAATTTTATCGTATAAAAATTCTTCTGTTTGCATGGTTTGTGCAAAAGCTAATAAATTATTATAAAATCCTGCAGTATTAAGTATAAATATTTTTTTATCATGAATACTCAATTGATTCCAGGTAACTATTTCAAAAAATTCATCCATGGTGCCATAGCCACCAGGCAGTATAATAGCGGCATCACATTTTTCGTAAAGTATTTTTTTACGGGTATGCATTGTGTCAACAATAATTAATTCGGTTAATCCTTCATGGTGGGGTTCTCTGTCTTTTAAAATTTCTGGAATGATGCCAATAACTTTACCAGATTTTTCTAATACTGCATTGGATACTGCACCCATAATACCTTTATTGCCACCACCATAAATAAGGGTAATATCTTTTGATGCTAATAGATGTCCTAATACTTTTGCTTCTTCAATAAACAATGGGTTACTGCCATTTTTAGAGCCACAAAAAACTGCTAATGATCTTATTGCCATAAATTAATTAACTTGAATAATATTGCAAGCTAATTATTCGTAATTAATAAATCGTTATAAATTATTTTATGTCTCCAGTTATTTTATTTTCTTTTGTTATAGGATATTTTTTGTTACTATTAACTGTTGCTTATGTAACATCAAGAGGCAGCAATAACGAATCTTTTTTTATAGGCAACCGGAATAGTAATTGGATGTTAGTTGCTTTTGGTATGATAGGCACAAGTCTCAGTGGGGTTACTTTTGTAAGCGTTCCAGGTGGGGTAGGCACAGGTAATTTTTACTATTTTCAGATTGTATTGGGTTATTTAATCGGTTATCTGGTAATTGCATTTGTTTTGATACCCCTGTATTACAAAATGAACCTCACCTCTATTTATACCTATCTTGAAAAAAGATTTGGTATTAATGCCTACAAGGCTGGAGCTTTCTTTTTTATACTAAGTCGTGTGATAGGTGCTACAGCAAGGTTGTATTTGGTAATTAGTATTTTACAACTTTTTATTTTTGACAAATTGCATATACCTTTTGAATTAACTGCTTTGGTTATTTTGATATTGATTTTATTATACACTTTTGAAGGTGGGGTAAAAACAATTATTTATACAGACACTTTACAAACTACAGGTATGCTACTTGGTTTGATAGTTTGTATTATTGTTATTGTAAAAGCTATGGACACAAATTTTAGCGGGGCACTATCATTAATGAATGACAAGGGGTACACTAAAATATTTAATACAGACATTAAAGCAGGCTCATTTTTTTTAAAACATATTATTGGGGGAATGTTTATTGCAATAGCTATGACTGGCCTTGATCAAGAGATGATGCAAAAAAACATTAGCGTAAAAAATATAAAAGATTCGCAAAAAAATATCATATCATTTACCGCTGTGTTAATAGTAGTAAATTTATTATTTTTATTTTTAGGGGGCATATTACATTTATATGCAAGTATAAACAATATTACAACAGCTCCTGACGATTTATTTCCAACCATTGCCCTTAGCGATGCATTTAGTGGTACCATAGGTATTCTTTTTATTATTGCCCTCATATCCGCTTTGTTTCCTAGTGTTGATGGAGCAATAACTTCACTAACTTCTTGTTTTTGTATAGATATTTTAGGAATAAATAAAAAAGAAGGAACTGAAAAAGAAAAAAAACGAACGCGACTTAAAGTACATTTCACCTTTGCGGCTGTTTTTTTTGTAATGGTTCTTCTCTTTAAAGCTATTAATGATAAGTTAATTATAGATTTCATTTTAAAATTTGCTGGTGTTACTTATGGCCCATTACTGGGTTTATTTTCGTTTGGTATTTTAACAAAAAAATATCTCAACGATAAATTAATATGGGTCGTTTGCATCATTGCTCCTTCAATGGCTTTAGGTTTAGATATGCTCAGCAGTCCAGAATGGTATGAAAAGAAGCTACATATTTCATTAGGCTTAAAATTAATTTCAGAAAATATTTTTTATGGCTACAAAATAGGCAACGAATTAATTTTAATAAACGGCATATTTACTTTTTTAGGTTTATTGTTAATTTCTAAAAAAGACGATAAAAATTTAACAGGTCCTTTGTAACTTTACTATGTACCTAGCTGCAATTCTTCACAATAGTACTGTTTAGGCTGGCATTATTTTGTGGGTAAATTTTTTATTAAGGGTAAAATAATAAGATATTTCACTAATGGAGCTCATTAATCATAGGGTCGAATCGTATGCAAAGCATAATACTTCGTTATTGGATGATGTATTAAATGAATTAGAATTATATACGATTACTCACCATAAACATGCGCAAATGATTAGTGGTCATTTGCAAGGAAAAGCTTTAGAATTATTTAGTTGTATGATACAGCCACAAAGGGTGTTAGAAATTGGAACATTTACAGGTTTTAGTGCTTTGTGCTTAGCGAAAGGCTTGCAAACTGGCGGCAAATTACACACAATAGAATTAAGAGAAGAGGATGCCAATATAGCTTTAGGATTTTTTAAAAAAGCTGGAATGGGTAACAATATTTGTTTACACATTGGGCAAGCATTAAATATTATACCAATATTGGATGAGGTCTGGGATTTGGTTTTTATAGATGCTGATAAGGTGAACTATATTAACTATTACGAATTAACTTTACCGCTAGTAAAAAAAGGGGGCTGGTTACTGGCGGACAATGTATTTTTTCATGGTGAGGTATTAGCGGATAATGTTAAAGGAAAAAATGCAAAAGCAATGCAAGCTTTTAACGAACATGTTAAAAATGATAAGCGGGTTAAACAGGTAATGTTAACAATAAGAGATGGCCTCTTATTAATTCAAAAGCAATAAGTATATGGTTAAAATTAGTATAGCTATATTATTTTCTATATTATCATTTGCGGCAACTGCACAAAGAGTTACGGTAGAGGAATATATTGAGCAGTTTAAGGATATTGCTATGTATGAAATGAAACGTTCGGGCATACCTGCATCGATAACTTTGGCGCAGGGTATTTTAGAATCGGAAAATGGGAATAGTGAGCTGGTAAAGAAGTCGAACAATCATTTTGGCATTAAATGTAAAAGCAACTGGAATGGCGAGGTAGTTACCCATGATGATGACGAAAATGGGGAATGTTTTAGGGCTTATGCCAATGCAAATGCGAGCTACAGAGACCATAGTAATTTTTTAAAATTTAGCGCAAGATATAGTTCGCTTTTTAGGCTTGATCAAAAAGATTATACTAGTTGGGCCTTGGGGTTAAAGACAGTCGGATACGCAACAAATCCAAAGTACCCCGATTTGCTGATTAAATATATTGAACAATACGATTTACAACAATATACATTAAAAGTATTATCTCAATTGTTAGTAAAAGACCTTGTTAAAGAGAATGATTCTGCTGAAACAAAAATTCCGATTATATTTTCTCAGTATCAAGTGAATGATACACCTTTTGTTACAGGTATAAAAATAGATGCTGACAAAGTTATTTACATTAATAAAACCAAATGTGTTTTTGTTGAAAAAGGCACGTCTTTACTTGTGGTTGCTAATAAAAAAAATATCAGTTTAAGTAAATTAATGGATTTTAACGACATAATGGAGGAAGGTATTTTAAGTAAAAGTCAGTATGTATATCTAAATAAAAAACAAAAAACGGGAGATACTGAATTTTATATTTCACAACCTGGAGAAACCATGTATGATATTGCACAAAAAGTTGGAATTCAATTTCGATATCTATTAGCATATAATAATTTAAATATTGGAGTACATTTAAATGCAAATACAAAGTTATTTTTACATCCTATTTTTACCCGTACTACAAATAAAGGTGGTGATAAAAAAATAAAATTACATTTTGTGGCTGCAAAAGAAGGATTAGCTGCTATAGCTAAACTTTATGACGTTACTGTTCAGCAATTAAAAAAATGGAATAAACTTGTTTCTGATAATTTGAAAATTGGCCAAAAAATATTAATTTCAAAATAACATTTTCTACTTTTGTAAAAGGATAAATAATTTAAAGTATGACTATTCAGGTTTTAGATAAAAAATTTCAGCCCTATATTAAAGCCGCTCAAATTCAGGAGCAGGTTAATAAACTAGCAAAGCAGATTAATGAAGATTATGCAGGCAAAAAGCCTTTATTTATTGCCATTTTAAATGGGTCGTTCATGTTCGCTTCTGATTTGTTTAAAGAGCTTGATATTGAGGCAGAAATATGTTTTATTAAATTGGCTTCTTATAAAGGAACAAAGTCAACAGGAAATGTAATTACTTCTATAGGATTAGATACCTCATTAACAGGTAGGCATATTGTTATAGTAGAAGATATTGTAGATACCGGAAAAACCTTATATGAATTTTTGCCACAACTAATAAATCAGCAGCCTGCTTCGTTAAAAATCGCTTCATTGTTAAGCAAGCCAGAAGCTTTGATACACCCAATTGCAATTGATTATTTAGGTTTTGAGGTTCCAAACATATTTTTACTAGGTTACGGCCTTGATTATGATGGTTTAGGTAGAAATTTTAAGGAAATTTATCAGTTGGTAGAAGATTAATGAGGCTATGTAAATAAAAAAAAGAATATCTTAGATTAGGAAATATTGCTTTTTGTTACAATAAGCTTGCATTTGAAAAAATTATTTTTTCATATCTTTTTCATAATATCTGTCATTACTGCTAATGGACAATATTATTTACGTGGTGAAATAAAGGATGAAAAAAATCAACCACTTCAAAATGTTAAGATTCTCTTACATTCAAATAACAGTTTTTATTTTACCGGCTTTAATGGAGGATTTGGAATTATCGTTAACTCATTACTTGATTCAATAACTGTAAGTTTGGATGGGTATGAACCTAAATTAATAAAAGTAAATTGTGAGCAATGGCAGTATATTAATTTAAAAACTTTACCTTCCAATAGTAACAGCAATAAGCATAAACTTATCTCTGTCACTAAAAACTTAGATCAAACTTCCAAGAAGCGCTGGTTTATAGATAAAGAAACTTATTTTCAATTGGTTGAAAATGAATTTGTAAATGCTAATAAATTTCCAAATATCGGGTTTTCATTAAATGTAAATAAGGCCTCATACAGTAATGTGCGTCGTTTTCTAAACACAAAAAGCATTGTTCCTCCCGATGCAGTTAGAATTGAGGAACTTATTAATTATTTTAATTTGCATTATCGGGAACCAATAAAAAATGATCTTTTTAGATTTGAATCACAACTTAGCTCTTGTCCTTGGGATACATTAAAGCAGTTATTTTTTTTAAATATCAACGCAAAGCAATTAGATCTGAGGATGATACCTCCAGGTAATTTCGTTTTTTTAATAGATGGTTCAGGAAGTATGGATACGCCTAATAGCCTGCCTTTATTAAAGGCGGCTTTTCAAATGTTTGTAAAAAATCTTCGCGCTATTGATACCATTTCTATTGTTGTTTATGGAGGTACTGTTGGTGTATGGTTGCAACCTACTGGTGGAAACGAGAAAGAAAAAATACTTAAGTCTATTGAAGAATTAACTGCTAGTGGAGATACCAATGGGGAAGCTGCAATTATGACTGCGTATGCGCTTGCTAGAAGTACGTTTAAAAAAGGTGCAAGCAATAGGGTTATACTAGCTACTGATGGAGATTTTAATGTGGGACTAGCCTCTGAGAAATCTTTAGAAGAATTAATAATTAAAGAAAGGCAAGGAGGTATTTATCTTACCTGCTTAGGTGTTGGAAGGGGAAATCTTAAGGATTCGAAACTAGCAACCCTTGCTAAATATGGCAATGGTAATTATGCTTATCTTGATAATATTAATGAAGCAGAAAAAGTGTTAATTAAAGAATTAACACAAACCTTGTATTCAGTGGCAGATGATGTATTTATATATTTAAAATTTAATGGAAATCTTGTAAATGAATATCGATTAATTGGATTTGATAATAAGCGTGATGCTATTTTGGATACTACTATTGATATAGACGGAGGGGAAATTGGTAGTGGTAATAGTGTATTAGCAATTTTTGAACTTGTGCCAACAAATAATCAGTTGTTTAAAAATGAGTTATCGCAAAAAGAAATTATTGCAGGTATCGAAATGCGTTACAGTCTTTTAAATGATACCTCCCATTCAGTTTTATCAAATTATTCCTTGGCTAATTTTACTGAGTTTAAAAATATAGACAAGGATTTACAATTTGCCACGGCGGTTGCTATGTTTGCGCTAAAAATAAAACAATCTAAATATATAAAATTGGTAAATTGGGCAGATATACAAAAAATTGCATTTGAATCGTATAATCAAAGTAGTTATTTACAAAGCGAATTTTTGCAATTAATAACTAAAGCACAAGAGATTTATAATCCAAAAAAACAAAGAAAGAATAGAAAGGATTAAGAAAACATTTCCCGAACCTTATCAAAAAAAGATTTGTCACTTTTTTCTGGTTTAGGTTTAAAATTTTCTGACTCTTGTAGTTTTTCTAATATTTCTTTTTCGGCTGTTGTAACATGTTGGGGCGTCCATACATTTATTTGAATTAGCTGGTCGCCTTTTTCATAGCTGTTTACATTAGGAAAGCCTTTGCCTTTAAGTCTGAATATTTTTCCACTTTGTGTACCAGCGGGGATTTTAATTTTTGCTCTACCATCAATAGTAGGTACTTCTATTTGGGTGCCAAAAACTGCGTCGGGTATAGATATATGAAGATCCAAGGCAACATTTAATCCATCCCGATGTAATTGAGGGTGCGATTCTTCTTCAATTAACACAATTAAATCTCCGGATGATCCTCCACGTTCTCCAGCATTTCCTTTACCACTAAGACTTAATTGCATACCTTCTTGTACGCCTGCGGGAATATCAATAGTTACTGTTTCTTCGCCATAAACTCTGCCATCGCCTTTGCAGGCGGTACATTTATGTGTAACGGTACTTCCTTCGCCATTACACGTAGGGCAGGTAGTAACAGTCTGCATCTGACCTAAAAAAGTATTCTGTACGCGTTTTACTTGCCCGCTTCCACCACAGGTTCCACAATTTTGAACACTATTTTTATCTTTTGCACCGCTTCCATTACAAGTGTTACAATGCACATATTTTTTTACTTTGATGGTTTTTTGAGCTCCTTTTGCAATTTCTTCAAAATTTAATTTTATTTTAACCCTAAGGTTACTGCCACGTGTACCTCTAGATCTTCCGCCGCCTGAGCTACGTCGGCCATTTCCACCACCAAAAAAACTTCCAAACGGACTTTCATCACCAAAAATATCGCCAAACTGACTAAAAATATCTTCCATATTCATTCCACCTCCACCACTATATCCACCTCCTCTGCTAGCACTGGAAGACTGGTGTCCAAATCTATCATACTGAGCACGTTTGTCGGTATCGCTTAAAATTTCGTACGCCTCTGCAGCTTCTTTAAATTTTTCTTCTGCAGGTTTATCGCCAGGGTTTCTATCAGGATGATATTGCATGGCAACTTTGCGGTAAGCCTTTTTTATTTCATCTTGAGAAGAAGATTTGGCAACACCCAGTACTTCGTAAAAATCTTTTTTCGACATTTTTTATTCTTGGTATTTATAAAACTAATTTCAATTGTTTACTACAGTTATAAATTGGAGAAAAGGGTTATTTATTTTCCCACAACAACTTTTGCAAAACGTATGATTTTATTATTAAGATAGTAGCCTTTTTCAATTTCATCAACTACCTTACCTTTCATTTTGTCGGACACTTCCATTTCGGTAATGGCCTCATGTTTTTCTACTTCAAATTCAGTAGCTATACTTTCCATTGCAGTTAGTCCTCTTGCTTGCAAGGTATTTCTTAGTTTATTAAATACGAGAATAATGCCTTCTTTTTGAACTGCAATATCATCTATTTCTTTTAATTGCTTTTCGGCTCTATCGCAATCGTCCATTACTTCAAGCAAGGAGATAATTACATCCTTTCCAGCAGTTAGGCTAAGTTCGTTTTTTTCTTTTGCAGTACGACGTTTAAAATTATCGAATTCGGCAAAAAGGCGCAGATACTTATCTTTTTGTTCACTTATCTCAGCCGCTAGTTTTTGTGTAATATCTTCACCATCTGGATTGCTTAAATGAGTAATACCGGGTACATCGGCATCTGCATTTATGTTAATTTCTTCGTTTTCTGGTATCATTATTTCTTTTTCTTCCATTTTCTTATTTTAAAAATTGGTTGCAAAGGTACAACAGTCAAACATTTTGCCAATGGTTCATTTGCAGTCAAATTGGCAATTATTTGCAAATAATGTGCCCATTACTGCACTATGTCTGACACGGATGTTACCTTTGTGAGTATGAAAAGCATTTTTTTGAATAAAAATATAAGTAGAAGAGTAGAATTGGGACATCCATGGATATTTGGAAATGAGGTAAATACTGGAAAAGCGCTAGATGCCGCCGCTAAACCTGGCGAAGTGGTAAATGTGTACACTTATGATAAGAAATTTATTGGCAGTGGCTATATAAATCCACAATCGCAGATTATGGTAAGGTTACTTACCCGTGATAAAGAAGAAACAATTGATGATCAGTTTTTTATTAACAGATTAAAGCGTGCCTGGGAATACCGGCAAAAAATTGGATATGCCGAAAATTGCCGTCTTATTTTTGGCGAGGCAGATGATATACCCCAATTGATTATTGATAAATTTAATGATTATTTTATTTTGCAAACCCTGGCTTTAGGTATTGATGTATGGAAGCCTGCCATAGTTAAAGCTATTGAAACGATTTTTACCCCCAAAGGAATTTATGAACGTAATGATGTGCCTATTAGAGAACTAGAAGGGATGGAGCAGATAAAAGGGTTTTTATCGGAAGAATTTGATACCAATATAATTATTAACGAAAATGGGGTAAAGTTTCACGTAGATATTGCCAATGGTCAAAAAACAGGATTTTTTTTAGATCAACAAGATAATCGTAGAGCTATAAAATCTATTGTAAAAAATGCGGATATACTGGGAGCTTTTTGTTATACAGGGTCTTTCGAAATATTGGCAGCTCATTATGGAGCTAAATCAGTTTTAGGACTTGATATTTCTCAGAATGCCATTGATATGAGTATTAAAAATGCTGTTTTAAATGGGTTAGAATCTATTTGTAAATTTGAATGTGTTAACGCTTTTGATGTTTTAAAAAAATGGTCAAAAGAAGGTAAACAATGGGATGTAGTTATGCTTGATCCGCCGTCTTTTACTAAGAGTAGGGCTACAATTAGTAAAGCTGTTGCAGGATATAAAGAGATTAATTTACGCGGTATGAAATTAGTTAAACCCGGAGGTTTTTTGGTAACCTCTAGTTGTACAAATTTGGTACAACCCGAACTATTTTTAGATATTATTCAACTGGCTGCAACCGATGCTAAAAGAAAAATACGACAGGTTGTATTTAGTTCACAGTCGGCAGATCACCCAGTCATAAGAGGGCAAGAGAATACCCATTATCTAAAGTTTTTGATAGTACAGGTGTTATAAAAATGTGCAGTTATTTTACTATTTGAAATTTCCCCGACTCGATAATTTTACCTTCTTTATCTCTGAGTTGATAAACATAAATACCGCGATAAAAATCTTCTAAAGACAAATTTATGTGAGGAAATATTTTATTAATTTCTATTAATTTTTTTCCCATAAAATTATAAATCTGCAAGGAAAAAGATTTATCATAACCATACAGAAAATCGAAATTGATTGCTGTAGTAGCAGGGATTGGATAAGGCTTTATCAGTTTTGCAATTGGATCTGCCTGTGTAGGGCTTTTTGTTTGAGCAAAAGATGTAAAACTTATTCCAACAAATAAAATTAGTATGTAAATAATTTTCTTCAATAAAGTAAAAATAAGTAAAATGTTTTAAATATACAACTAGGGCTTTTAAGGGGGAAGTAATATGTTAAAAAGTATCGCGTTTGATTATTTCCGCTGTTTTGTCTTGCAAGGTAAATTATAGTTCAATTTATCCATTTTATGTAATTATTTAGTACTTATCGTAAATGTTAAGGTTGTGTAAATATGTTAACAGCTTTTGCTACCTTTCACTTTAATTGGCAGGGTTAAATTTTTTAAACACAAAATTAATTATTATGAATAAGTACATTACTGAATTTATTGGAACTATGTTCCTTGTATTAGTTATAGGGGTGGCAGCAATTGGCGGCGCTGCAGACGCTATGGCCCCATTAGCAATAGGCAGTATATTAATGGTTATGGTATATGCAGGCGGGCATATTTCGGGAGGTCATTATAATCCTGCAGTAACTTTAGCGGTGTTGGTTAGAGGAAAAATTGATATGGGCGGTGCTTTAACTTATTGGATTGCCCAAATTGGTGGAGCTTTGGCAGCCTGGGCTATTGCTACATTTATTTTTGATGTAGTTGGTACAGGTGCTAGTGTTATTAAATCAACAGGACAGGGTTTGGCAGCAGAGTTTTTAGGCAGTTTTGCATTGGCTTATGTAGTATTAAATTCCGCTACAGCAAAAGGAACCAATGGCAATAGTTTTTATGGGCTAGCAATAGGGTTTACGGTAATGGCTTGTGCATTTACTTTTGGAAGTTTTTCGGGAGGTGCATTTAATCCTTCCGTAGCTATTGGTGCTTGTTTAATGAAAGGCTTTGCTTGGGCCGATTTGTGGATTTACTTAATTGGATGCTTAGGTGGTGGATCTTTAGCTGGTATTATTTTTAATCTAAATAATCCTGATGATAAATGAACGATTCTGTATTGCTAATATAGCATTTGTGAATGCAACTGGTTTATTGTTATCTAAACAATCTGTAAAAACAAAAATTTATAATTTGGGTTTAATTATTTTATATTCAAAAGTAAAAGTCTAATACGATTTATTTTTTCTTTTTGAAAATATAATTTAAAATTAAACTATCTACTAGGGAAAATCATCTTATATAGTTCGGGGGTATGGTTATTAAAAAAGAGGTTTTCATTTACTATTAAAGGGATACTTTATCACTTTAATATGTACAGCAGTTATTATGTATAACAATAGTTTTATTTTATTGGCACACAAAGGCCCCTGCGATGCGCAGGGGCCTTTTAACTAAAAATTATAACTCTTATTTAATTATTTTTTTTGATGATTTTGTTGCTTTAGCAGGAACTTCAGTTTTTTTCTTTGCTTCATTTTCTGCAACCCATTTGTCATAATCTTCAATGGCTAAAACGTCGCCAGTAATGGTAATGCTTTTTGTTTCATCAAAACCTGCAAATTTAACGGTAAGATGTTTATCAAAATGATTAGCTGCTGCTGCATTGTAGGTTGCGGTAATTGTACCTGTTTTACCTGGTGCGATAGGAGATTTTGTGTAGTCGCCAATAGTACAACCACATGTAGGATTAGCTTGTTCAATAATTAAAGGTTCGGTTCCAATATTTGTTACAATAAAAGTAGCTGTTGCCGGAACACTCTGTTTTATTTTTCCCAGGTCGATGGTTTCTGAAGTAAATTTAGCTACATCTGCGGTAGTTTTTTGGGCAAATAATAGGGTTGAAAAAGTAATTGTTGTTACTAATAATAATAATTTCTGCATGATAGTTTATTTTTTTTTTTATTTTTTTAAGTCGTTTAATCCTTTATTTTCTGGAGCTGAGCTTCCGGGGGTTTCCCAAACTTCTCCTTTTATGGTTATTTGTTTGGATTGTGATTCATTGTATGTTACCGTAATAAATTTGGTAAAAGGTCCTTCAGCTGCAGCATTATAACCTACTGTAATATTAGTTTTTTCACCTGGGGCTACAACCTTATCTTTTTCCCACTCGGGAGTTGTGCAGCCACAACTTGCATTAATATTTACAATTTTTAATGAAATATTGCTTTTGTTTATAACTTCAAAAATATGAATTACTGGTTTCCCCTGAGGTATTTTTCCAAAATTATATTCAGTTTCCTTTAAAGTTAACATTTCATCATTTTGTGCAACGGTGGTTACATTTGTAGTGGATGCAATTGACTGCAAAGCAGAAGATATAGTAGATGCTGAGTTTTGTTGAGCCTGTAGGGCTGTACTAAGGGCAATAGCTGCAAAAATTGTAAATAGTTGTTTCACTTACTAATGGTTTAATAATTAACATTTCAAAGATAACAAAACGAATATATCTTAAACTAATTATATTACCATTAGGAGATTTTTAATAAAACTGACCTATAAATTTATATTTTTGCTATAGATTCACCTTTATATGGATATAGAAAACGAAGATAATGCTGCTTTAGAAGAGAAGCTAAGTTTCGACAATTTTAGAAACGAAGTACTTAGAGATTACCAGTGTGCCTACGAAAGTAGAGAAACCAGCTTGCTAGGGAGAAAGGAAGTACTGACCGGTAAAGCTAAATTTGGCATTTTTGGCGATGGCAAAGAAGTGGCACAAGTTGCTATGTCAAAATTTTTTAAGGGAGGTGACTTTAGGTCAGGGTATTATCGTGATCAAACTTTTATGTTTGCGAGTGGACTCGAAACAGTTGAGCAGTTTTTTTCTCAATTATATGCCGATCCTGACATTGCCAATGAGCCCTGTAGTGCTGGGCGCCAAATGAATGCGCATTTTGCAACCAAATTAGTTGAAGAGAGTGGAGATTGGTTAGCTCTTGCTGAATTAAAAAATAGTAGTAGTGATATTGCTCCTACTGCAGGGCAGATGCTTAGGGCCTTAGGCCTTGCCTTTGCTTCTAAGGCATTTAGAAATATTAAAGAAATACATGGCTTAACTAATCTTAGCAATAATGGAAATGAAGTTTGTTTTTGTACTATTGGCGATGCCTCTACTAGCGAAGGGCATTTTTGGGAAACTATAAATGCGGCCGGAGTACTTCAGGTTCCATTAGCTGTTTTTGTATGGGATGATGGGTATGGGATTTCTGTTCCCAAAGAATATCAAACTACAAAAGGATCTATATCAGAGGCTCTAAAGGGATTTCAAAAAAAAGACGGAACAAATGGCGTCGATATTTATAAGTTAAAAGGTTGGGATTATGCTGGCATGTGTGAAATATTGGATCCTGCCATTCAAAAAATAAGAGATACGCATATACCAGCGGTGTTTCATGTGGAGGAGCTTACGCAGCCACAGGGCCATTCTACTTCTGGAAGTCATGAAAGGTATAAAATACCCGAGCGCTTAGATTGGGAGCGCGATTGGGATGGATTAAAGCAAATGCGCGACTGGATTGTTGCAAATTCCTTAGCCGACACCCATGAGCTAAGTAATATTGAAAAAAATGCAATCCTACACGTTAACGAAAGCAAACAAAAAGCATGGTCTAAATATATAGGCCCCATTAAAGAAATAGTTACTAAAACAATTGAGATATTAAAGCCTATTGAATTTATATACCCTGATGTTAAAAAAATATCAGATGCGTTACTTGCTTTAAGAGAACCTCTGCGTAGAGATATTATGAAAGGTATTTCAACCGCAATTGATATGTGTGGGCAAGATGAAATTGTATTTCCTGCGAAAGAATTTTATATACAACTTAAAAAAGATAATGCAAATCTGTATAATACTTATTTATATAATGAGGGAGCAAAATCGGCATTAAAAGTGCCAATAGTTAATCCTGTTATTACTTCGAATTCGGCTATTGTTAATGGTTACGAAGTATTGAATTCTTATTTTGATGAATTATTTGCAACAAACAATAAAGTAATAGCTTTTGGAGAAGATCTTGGATATATTGGTGATGTAAATCAGGGCTTTAGTGGGTTACAAGAAAAACATGGGAAAGAGCGAATTTTTGATGTTGGAATACGTGAGTTAACTATCATTGGCCAAGGAATAGGATTGGCTTTAAGGGGTCTTCGTCCGATAGCTGAAATACAATATCTCGATTATTTATTGTATGGTTTGCAGCCCCTAAGCGATGATGTTTGTACAACTCATTTTCGTACAGCAGGACAGCAAAGTTGTCCATTAATTGTAAGAACTCGGGGGCATCGGCTAGAAGGCATTTGGCATAGTGGATCTCCAATGGGGGTAATTATTAATGCGCTTAGGGGAATGTATGTTTGTGTGCCCCGCGATATGGTGCAAGCAGTTGGTATGTATAATACGCTATTACAAAGTAACGATCCCGGACTAGTAATTGAGTGCCTGAATGGGTATCGATTAAAAGAAAAATTACCTTCTAATTTAATAAATTATACAATACCGTTAGGAATACCCGAAATTATAAAAAAAGGGACAGATATTACCATGGTAACTTATGCTTCCACATTACGTATTGTTATGGCAGCAGCTGAAATCCTCGAAAAAATTGGTATCAGTTGCGAAGTGATAGATGTGCAAACTTTATTGCCTTTTGATATAAACCATCAAATTGCGGACTCGCTCAAAAAAACTAGTCGCATTGTTTTTATAGATGAAGATGTACCAGGAGGTGGGACAGCTTATATGTTTAATAAAGTGATGGAGGAACAGGGAGGATATAAGTATTTAGATATAGCTCCCAGAACCATAACATCTAAGGATCATCGGCCTTCTTATGGTAGTGATGGCGATTATTTTAGCAAACCAAATACAGAAGATATTGTTGCAGTAATAAAAGAAATGATGGCGGAATAGATAGCTAATTACTTATTTATTAAAATGTATTTATTTTTTTTGCAACCATTACCATACGAGGTGATTTTTTTAAATCGTAATTACCAAAATTGTAATCTCCAAAAACTTCCTGTATCTGCAATCCCTTACGAGTAAACATTTCTGTGTAATCATTTAAAGAAAACTTAGCTACTTTTTCTGTGTAAATAATTGGTTCTTTTAAGATCATATGCTCAATCGTAATTTTTTTATAAAAATGGGTTTTATCATGCCACTTAGTAATGATAAATTTGATGCCGTCAATTTCTTTTTCAGATTGAGGAACTAGGCAATCTTCGGAATGTTTTACATTAAGGTAATCCATTACAAGTATTCCATTTTTTTTTATAGCCTGTGCAATTGTTTGTATGGCATTATCATGTTCGAGCTGTGTATTAAAGTAACCAAAACTAGTAAAGAAGTTAAACACGTAATCGAAATGATTTATCCAAAACGGCAACCGCATATCATGTTTGTAAAAATGCAATGTATCCGATTGGGATAATAGGGCTTCATTAATACTATCCTCGCTCAAATCAATTCCTGTAACATCAAAGTCATTATTTGCTAGCTGAATAGAATGCCTACCCTTTCCACAGGCAACATCTAGCATACTACTTCCTGGGTTAGGGTTTAAGTAATTAATTAGCTTATCAATAAAATTAGCAGCTTCCCGGTCATCCCGGTTTTTATATAGTTGATGATAGTAAGGGGAGTTGAACCAGTCTTTAAACCAAAGTTGTTGCATAAGTCAAATTTCAAATTTCAAACGTCAAATTCCAAATTTGTATATTTGTACTCTCTAAATAGAATAGAATGGCACTGATTAAAAGTATTTCCGGCATACGAGGCACTATCGGCGGAAAACCCAATGATAACCTTACGCCTGTTGATATTGTGAAGTTTGCAGCTGCTTATGGTAGTTGGATATTACAGGAAGGGCATCATACTAAAATAGTTATTGGCCGTGATGGCAGAATTAGTGGTGAAATGGTGAGCAATTTGGTAATTAATACCTTACTTGGCCTTGGCCTTGATGTTGTTGACCTTGGCCTTAGTACCACCCCCACTGTAGAAATGGCGGTTAAATTTGAAGCTGCTGCAGGAGGTATTATAATTACTGCAAGTCATAATCCAAAAGAATGGAATGCATTAAAACTGCTTAATAATAAAGGAGAATTTATTAGCGGCGAAGAAGCTGAATGGATTTTACGAGCAGCTGAAAATGAAGATTTTAAATTTGCTGCTGTAGATAAATTGGGAACTTATACCAAAGATGACCGTTTATTACAAAAACATATTAATGCCGTTGTTGATTATCATCTAGTTGATGCAATTTCCATAAAGAATAAAAATTTTAAAATAGTTATTGATGCGATTAATAGCACTGGTGCTATTGCAGTCCCTGCTTTATTAAAAGCTTTAGGGATAACAGAAATTGTTGTGCTAAACGAGGCGATTAATGGAGATTTTGCCCACAACCCCGAGCCCTTACCCCTTCATTTAAAAGACTTGAGTCAGGCGGTTATTACTCACCAAGCTAATTTAGGAATTGCCGTGGATCCAGATGTTGACCGCCTTTGTTTTGTTTGTGAAGATGGCAGTATGTTTGGTGAAGAATATACCTTGGTTGCTGTAGCTGATTACATACTAAGCAAAACAAGGGGTAATAGTGTTTCCAACATGTCGTCGACCAAAGCATTAAAGGATATAACAATAAAAAATGGCGGCGAATACTTTTCTAGCATCGTTGGTGAAGTGAATGTGGTAAAGAAAATGAAAGCAGTACATGCTGTAATTGGTGGAGAGGGAAATGGAGGTATCATTGTTCCCGATTTGCATTATGGCAGAGACGCATTGATAGGGATCGCGCTTTTTTTAACCCATTTAGCCAATAGCAATAAAAGTATTAAACAGTTACGTAATACCTATCCCAATTATTTTATCAGTAAAAATAAAATTGAGTTACCCTTAGGCACTAACGTAAATCTTATTTTTAACAAAATAAAAGAGCAATATAAAAATTATCCAATAAATACAGAAGACGGATTGAAAATTGAGTTTGATAATGATTGGGTACATTTACGCACTAGTAATACAGAGCCTATTATTCGTATTTATGCTGAAAGTAATTTTGAGATAACAGCCAATAATATTGCTAAAAGATTGATGCAAGATATTGGTAAGATGATGTAAAAATTTAAAAAAATTATTGCGCAATTGCCCGTAGGTTAGTAAATTATTAAAACTTGCTTTCGGCCATTTATAAACAACAAAAGTATATGTCTCAAAAAAGAATTTACTTCGATAACGCAGCAACAACCGAACTTGACCCAGCGGTATTGGAATCGATGATGCCGTTTTTAACAGAAAATTTTGGCAATCCCTCTTCCATTTATTCTTATGGCAGAGAAACAAGGATGGCAATTGAAGCTTCAAGAAAAACAGTCGCTAAAATATTAAATGCACATCCTGCCGAAATATTTTTTACAAGCTGTGGTACCGAAAGTAGTAATACGGCTATTTTATGTGCAGTTCGAGACCTAGACTGTAAACATATTATAACTTCCAGAATTGAACACCATGCTGTTTTACATGCTGTTGAGCACATTAATAATATGAACTTAGCTAAAGTGAGTTATGTAAAATTATTATCTAATGGGCATGTAGATTTAAATAATCTTGAAAAACTGCTAGCAGCTAGCGAAGAAAAAACGTTGGTTACTTTAATGCATGCTAATAATGAGATCGGCAATATTTTAGATTTGCATGCAGTGGGCAATCTTTGTAAATTATACAATGCAGTTTTTCATAGTGATACGGTACAAACCCTTGGGCACTTTCCATTTGACCTAAGAAATATGCCAGTAGATTTTATAACCGGTGCTGCCCATAAATTCCATGGCCCCAAGGGTGTAGGCTTATTATACATTAACGAAAATATAAAAATAAAACCTTTTGTACACGGAGGAAGCCAGGAACGTAACATGCGAGCTGGTACGGAAAATGTTTATGGCATTATTGGCTTTGCTAAAGCGCTTAACCTAGCCACTGCACATCAGGAAGAAGAGGTTTTATACATTGGCGCATTGAAACAATACATGATGGGTCAATTAAAAAAGCATATTGCAGGAGTTGATTTTAACGGAGATGTGTTGGGCAGTTGTTTATATACTTTACTTAGTGCTAGTTTCCCCAAGACTGAAAAATCTGAAATGATTCTTTTTAATCTAGATATTAATAATATTTGTGCTAGTGGGGGTAGTGCCTGCACTAGTGGAGCTGATCAGGGAAGTCACGTTATTCGTGTTATTAACAATAATGCAAATAGAGTAACCGTGCGTTTTAGTTTTAGTAAACATAATACCAAATTAGAAATTGATAAAGTGGTACAGATGTTGAAAGAGCTTCTGTAGTAAAAACCTCAAGACGTGTTCTTACAGGTACCCTAATTTTTGGGTCAAGTTTTTTGGCAATACGGGTAATTTTTTTCTATCAACCAAAAAACTATTTAGTTGTGTTAGTTCTTTAAAAATATAATGTTTATCCATTGCTGCTTTTAAATATCCAGCGCCGCTGCTCCCACCTGTGCCAATTCTACTGCCAATCATACGCTGCACCATATTAATGTGTCGATAGCGCCAATTGCCCAATTGGGTATCAATTTCCAAAAGCGTATCAAGTAATTGGAATGGAAATTCCAACATAGGGTAGCCATGATATAGCATGATGAACAAAGCTGAACGGCATGCTTTGGGTGTAAATTTTCTTTCTAAATTTTGAGTTCCGTCATCAAAAATAGCTGCAAAAGATTCTGCATTATTTTTTTCTGCTTCAGCTAAACTATTTACATAAACTTGTTTGTAATTATCCCATAAATCTTCGGTTATAAATGGCATTCTTTCTAGCCAGGTATTAATTAATTCTATAACTGATTTACCACTTTCTGCATCTTTAATAATGGCAATATCTTTTTCTTCAAGTTGTGAAGTGTAATAATTTTGACCGTGTCGATGCTCAAATTTTAAACCGAGTTTAGCTTCCAATACTTTAAATTGGTAACTTTGAAAACCAGATGCAGGACGAAGCATGTCTCTAAAATCAAGAAAATCCATTGGCGTCATCGTTTCCATAATATCTATTTGTTGCACCAACACTTTTAATATAGTCACTACTCTTTTTAAGCGATGCACTACCGTTTGCATTTCGGTAGAATTGTCATTCACGGTGGGTTTGCTCATAATATCTATCACCGAATTTACTTCAAACAGAACTTGTTTAAACCAAAGTTCATAAGCTTGATGAATGATAATAAAAAGCATTTCATCATGAGCTGGCACTTTACCTTCTTTAAAGCTTTCGGGTTGTTGAGCATCGATAATTTTTTCTAGCTGTAAATAATCTGAGTAGTACACTGCTTTATTGTTCATAAAAATTAATTAGTTTGCAAACATACATAATTGTAAGTTGTTTGATTACTATCGCAGGGCAATTCATTTTAATCCCTTTTAAATTATTTTCGAGCCTATAAATAGCCCTATGTTATTTCACTATCTACAATTACAAAATGATTTTCCGTAAATTTGGCCCTTGTCAACCAATAAATCATGTTATGGGAAGAATATTTGAGGTAAGAAAAAGCAGCATGTTTGCCCGCTGGGATAAAATGGCAAAAAACTTTACCCGGATTGGTAAAGAAATTGCGATTGCTGTAAAGGCAAGCGGTCCTGATCCTGATAACAATCCTGCTTTAAGGAGGTGTTATTTAAATGCTCGGGCCTGTGGGATGCCTAAGGATCGAGTAGAAGCAGCTATAAAAAGGGCAATGGGGAAGGATACGAGTAATTATGAAGAGATTATGTATGAAGGGTATGCACCACATGGGGTAGCGGTATTGGTAGAAACGGCAACTGATAATCCTACAAGAACTGTTGCTAATGTAAGGATGCATTTTACAAAAGGTCAAGGTTCTTTAGGTACTACGGGTAGTGTAGCTTTTGGGTTTACCCATATGGCAGAATTTAAAATAAAAGGAGAAGGTATTAATGTAGATGATCTTGAATTTGAGTTGATTGATTTTGGGCTTGAAGAAATAGGCGAAAATGCGGAAGGAAACGTAATTATTCGAACTCCATTTAATGATTATGGCAATATGAGTAAGGCATTGGAAGAAAAAAAAGTTGAAGTAATTAGTGCTGAATTAACTTGGATAGCTGGTAATACTATGGAGCTAAGTGAAGATCAAGCCAATGATGTATTAAAGATGGTAGATCATTTAGAGCAGGATGATGATGTACAGAAAGTGTTTCATAACCTAAAATAAAAAAAATCGTCGAGTTGATTTCTGCTTCTTCTCTATTTTATTTATTTTTATTATTAAGTAACATCCACCTTGCCGATTCGTAAATAGCAGATGTAAGTTGCGATAAATGTTTTTTAATACTGTCTTGTTTTTGTAGGGTTATTATGGGTAAATTATCTCGTACGGGTGTCAATTCCTCTTTATTAATACGAATATTTTTTCGGTAAAAATAATCGTCATTAACGATACCTATCCAGCCTGCTGCATGATAGATTATAAATGCAGCATTTTCTTTTTTGTCTGGATCCAATAGGTCTCTCCCTAATGTTGAATTTATATAAGGTTGCTGTATCATACCCGCAACAGTAGGTAATATATCAATTTGAGATACTGCTTCTGTTCTTTTTTGTGGGGCCAGTAACGCAGGAGCATAAAATAACAAGGGTACATGTTCTTCACTTAAGCGTTTTTCTGTCCAGGCTTCGGGGTAGATTGCTTTTGCATTTCCCTCTACACCATGATCGCCTGTAAAAATAAAAATAGTATTTTCGAAGTATGTTGTTTTTTTCGCAGCTTCTATAAATTTTTTAATGCAATAGTCGGAGTAGGCAAATGCATGATATTCTTCTAAAGATTCAAATCCGTATTTAAGCAATTTTTGGGGAATAATTGTGGTGCTTACAAAATCCTTATCTTCTTCTGGAATATTGAAAGGGCGGTGGTTATCGGCGGTTTGTATAATAGCAAAAAATGGTTTTTCTTTTTTAGCTAAAACAGCATTAGCCTCCAGAAATAAATTTTTATCACTTATACCCCAAACGTTCAGTTTTTCTGCTTTATAGCTTCCTTCTTCATAAACTTGTAGATTATTAATGTTGGCTATTAGTCCTTTAAAATTATTAAACCGGGTGCGTCCTCCTATAAAATAATATTTTTCATATCCATCAAAATCATTGATTATGGTTCTTTGATTTATGGATTCTTGGTTACGGGTAGAAAATTTTGAAAGTTGTACATCTGGAATACCAGTGATGGTGGCAAATATACCACGGGCGGTACCAAAAGTAGGAGAAAAGCAACGTTCAAAAAAAATTCCATCATGGCACATTTGGTTAAAATAGGGTGTGCTATTTAAGGGGTTTCCACTCATGCTACTTTTGTACATGCTAAAACTTTCGCAAAGTACTAGTATAACATTGGGTTCGCTTTCAAATGCTTTACTTCCTGGGTGAATTAAACGTCTGTATCCATTATTAAAATGATTATTTTTTTGCAATTGTAAAAATCGGACTATATCATTGTAATACGCCTTTGCTTTAGTGTTATGGTCTGGGTTTCTGAAACGAAGGGTAGTAAAAAAATTTTGTAATGGATTTAAAGCTAAGTTGCTTTTAAATTCGTCATTTAAATTAAATGCTCTTAAAAAATTTAAAGGTTTCAATGTAAAAAAACCATAGATAAACCATAACAATAATAATAGAGCTGCGGCGTGCCATCTGCGTCGGTATGTAAATTTATGGAGGCTTATATTTTTTTTTGTAACATCAACATGCATTTTTCTAAACATCCAAGTCATCATAATTACTGTACCTAACAGTCCGAGTAAAATCCAAACTACAGGGTAACTTTGCCAAACCATTTGCAGGCTCTCTCTTGGGTCTTCTGCAAAAATTAATGCATCGGCATTAAGCCTTGCATTAATATAGGCAAATTGGCCAAAATCGGCACCAAAAAAAAATAAAACAAGTAAGCTAATTAATCCTAGATAGGCAGTCCAAATTTTTTTACCCCACTCAGTTTTAAAAGGCGAAAGTTGCGGTACTAAAGACAATACTGCAATGGGTAATAGTATGATTGCTATCCAGCGAAGGTCGTATTTTAAACCAAGCAAAAAGGAAGGCGCTAGGTCTGCTACATTCGTTGAGCTGGGTTTAAAGCATATTACAGTGGCTATACGAAATGCAGTAAATATGCACAGGTATATGATGAATAATTTTACTATCCATTGAATGGTTTTAGGAACGCGCCAAATGATGAGCATAGTTAATTATTTCCTTAAGATTTAGCAGAGAATGCGAAAATACTAAAACTCGGGGTAGAAACACGGGCAATCCTTATTTGAACTTATTTTTCTATTTTAGAAAGTTTTTTTTATTGTTCAACAATAAATATTTAGCCGTTTCGTAATAGGCATCTGTTAGCTGCTGCAGCTGTTTTTTAGTTTGGTCAGTTTCAGCATTAATTAAAATTGGGGTATTACTTGTCATAGAAACAAAATCCTCTTTACCTGTTTTATAATTTTTCAGGTAATAATATTTATTACTAACCAGTCCAATTGTTTTTACATCATGATCAATAATGAAAGCATATTTTTCGTTATTTAACTTAATGGTTGTAACGGTATCAAATAAATTACGACCGAGGGTATTATTAGTGTATGAAATTTTTGCAAGAGAGGCAATAGTTGGCAAAATATCAATTTGTGAGCAAACATTACTTATTCTTTGTGGTATAATTAGGCCTGGGGCATAAAATAATAAGGGCACATGCTCGCAAGTAAGGCCCTGTTCGGTCCAGCTTTTTGGAAAATTATTTAACGTACCATTATATCGTATACCATGATCTCCTACAAAAACAAAAATGGTATTATTAAAATAAGTTTCTTTTTGTGCTGTTTCCATAAACTGTTGGTAGCAAAAATCAGTGTATCGGAAGGCATTCATTTCTTCATTACTTTCAAACCCAAATTGCTTTAAAGAATCGGAGGGATAAAAAATAGGTTTAAAAGTTGCTTTGTCTTCTGCAGGAATAGTATATGGTCGATGATTGTCAGCTGTTTGAATAATGGCAAAAAATGGGTTTGTTTGTTTTTTTAATATTTTGTTTGATTCTAAAAATAAATTCTTGTCGCTTATACCCCATATGTCAATTTTTTTTGCTGAATAATCATCTTGTTCGTAGAGGTTTAGATTATTTATATTATTTGTTAAAATACCCCTAATATTTGCCCAAGAGGCACTTCCTCCTAAAAAATAAAAATTAGTATAATTTTTAAAACTGTTGATGATGGTATTTTGGTCAACTGCATTTGGGTTACGGCTAGCGGTTTTAGGGCTTTCAACATCGGGTATGCCGGTAATGGTTGCCCATACGCCCCTAGCGGTTCCATAAGCAGGGGTAAAGCAGCGATCGAAGAACACCCCATTTTTAGTCAGGTTATTAAAGTAAGGAGTTGTGTTCAATGGGTTATTATACATGCTACTTTTGTATGCGCTAAAACTTTCGCAAATAATTAAAATGATATTTGGATTATAGTTAAGAGTGGTAGTAACCGAATTGATTCTTTCAAAGTTTAATGTATTGCTGTCTGGAGTATTTACTCCCAGGTATTTGGCCATTAATGGATAAGCTGCTCTTACTTTTTTTATGTTGTAGGAGGTGTTTCTAAAATTTAGTGTACTAATAAAACTTTGAAAAGGATTTAATGCTAGGTTAGCTTTAAAGTTATCGCTTAAAGTGAAAGCGTCGCTCCAACGAAGTGGAAACTGACCAATTTTACCAAAGGTAAAAATGCCAAATATTAAAAATGAAATAAAGTATAAAAATATCCCCTTACGTTTATAAAAACTGTCGTGTTGCTGATAGTTTGCAAGTAATGCCCCAAAGGCAAATCTTACCAAAATTAAAATTAATAAAAAAGCCAGACTTATTTTTAGTAAAGGATATGATTGCCAGATCATTGCAAGTGAAATGCCTGAATCTTGTAGGTAATTTAAAACTGTGGCATTAAGGCGTTGGTGTAGATAATCAAAATGATAATAATCAATAGTCAAAACAAATACCAGGGTTATAAAAATGCTTGGTAAAAGGATGTTCCAAAAATGTTTTGCTTTTAAATTTTTAAAAGGGTTTATCTGAGGGATGGTACATAACAATAGCATAAACAGGCCAATTATAGATGCCACGCGGGCGTCGTACCTAAATCCCATAATAAATGCCGATCCGGAAAATCCTTTTCCTGGGGGGGTGAATTTATAGAAAATAATTAATCTGGAAAGGGACATGGTAACCAAGACAATAACAATAACAGAAAATATCCAACGCAACAGTTTAGGAATTCGTTGTAAAAGCAGCATTAATAATTATTTAATTAGTGAACAAAATTAGTTTAATTATTTTTGGTCAATGCTTATTTTACTCACATCTTGCATCTAATGAATCAACTGCTTACATTTGACAAATATTTTTTTAAGGTAATTAATAATTATTGGAGCAATACGTTTTTTGATTGGTTGATGCCTTGGCTGCGAAATTCAGAGATGTGGTACCCCTTATATCTTTTTTTAATTCTATTTATTGTTATCAATTATAAAAAAACAGGATGGATTTGGCTATTATTTGCCCTGGGCACTGTAATACTCTGTGATTTTGTGAGTAGTAAAATTATTAAAGAAAACATTATTCGTCTAAGGCCTTGCAATGAGCCCGATATTGCTTCTTGGGTTCATGTTTTGGTAGGATATAGTCCGCAAAGCTCTAGTTTTACATCTTCACATGCCACTAATCATTTTGGTATGGCCATGTTTTTTTATCTCACTTTAAAACAAAGGTTTGATAAATGGACTATTTTATTCTTTTTTTGGGCCTTTAGTATCTCTTTTGCACAGGTTTATGTAGGGGTTCATTACCCTATAGATATTATCTGTGGAGGACTAATTGGAATACTTATCGGATATTTGTCGGGCAAATCGTTTTGCAAAAACTATGGCTTAGTTTAAAATTTATGGTTGAAATACTGATATTATCAATTCTTATTATTGTAAACGGTCTCTTTGTAATGACAGAGATAGCACTTGTAAGTGCCCGAAAGAGTAGATTAGAAATGATGGCAAAGAAGGGTGATTTAAAAGCAAAAATAGCTCTAAACCTAGCAGAAAATCCTGAAAAATTTTTATCAACAGCACAAATTTTTATTACTTTAATTGCCATTTTAACAGGCGTTTACTCAGGTGAAAAATTTGCTCATTTTGTTGAACCGAATATTAATAAAATTGAATTTTTAAAACCCTATGCTGCTACAGTTTCTACTGTAATTATTGTAATCGTAGTTACTTTTCTTTCTATTATTTTTGGGGAGCTTGTGCCTAAGCGTCTTGGTATGTTACGCGCCGAAAAAATTGCAAGAGTGGTTTCTGGGCCAATGAATATTTTATCGGCAGTTACTTATCCAATTGTTTGGCTATTGTCTAAAATATCACAGCTATTTTTTAAAATACTTAATATTAAAACATCATCAGATAATGCCGTTACTGAGGAAGAGATAAAAGCCATGATTACAGAAGGGAGTGAGCATGGAGCCATTGAAGAAGAAGAAAAAGATATTATAGAAAGACTATTTCACTTAGGAGACAGGAATATTACTTCTTTAATGACACATCGTACTGATATTGTTTGGTTTGATGAAAATGATACCGTGCAAAATTTTAAAGACAGATTTGAAGTACTTACTTATTCAACTTATCCGATTTGCGATCAAATAGTTGACGATATTACTGGGGTTGTTTTTGTGAAAGATATTTTAAAAGCAAACGCAACAACAAAACTTAAAGACCTATCAAAACTGGCCATGTTTGTGCCAGAAAATAATACCGCTTATCAGCTGCTGGAAAAATTTAAATCTTCAAAAATACACAGTTGTTTTATTGTAAATGAATATGGCACATTAGAAGGCATGGTAACGCTTAATGATATACTGGAAGCCATTGTAGGGGATGTGCCTCAAAGTGGACAAGAAGAATATGGAATTATAGAACGCGCTGATGGATCTTACTTGGTAGATGCACAGATTCCATTTTATGATTTTTTAAGTCATTTTGAAAAAACAGAATGGATGCATGAAGGGGAACACGACTTTGATACACTTGCTGGGTTTGTTTTACATGAGTTAGAGCATATCCCTATAACCGGTGAACAATTTGAATGGAATGGATTTGATTTTGAAATTGTAGATATGGATGGTCAACGCATCGATAAAGTGATTGTAAAAATATCCGAAGAAATAAAAGAAGAAATGTAATTGCTACAATTTGAGCGCAGCTTTTTTCATTTAACTTTTTGCGCTTATTCGATTCTCTGAATTATAGAATAATTTCTACTTGCAATAATTCATAACGCTACAAACTCTAATTTAATAAGTACGCATCTTTACATTGTTAAAATATCCTTATCCTCTTGAAAAGCAAAGTAGCCTATGAAACCCAATACTATAAAGCATAAGAAAACTATGAAAGGCCTTCAGTAATTGAAGATTTTTTTATTGAGGTAAATGAAGTTGTCTTTTTACAAGTAAATAAGCGCAATTGGATAGGGAGGGTTTTAAAAAATTATAAAAATTCAAAACTTACTTTATCTTCTGGATTAATTAGTTTTGTACTTTTTCGGTTATTATTTACTATTATATGAATAATACTTAACTGCTCTTTTTTGTACTCAAATAAGATATTGTCTGTAATATCTATTTTTTTAATAAAACTAATATTATTTACTTGGTAAAAACTAGTAATTCCTTCTTCCTGTTGTTCGTATCCGATAAACTCCATGTCAACTGCTTTACCATCAACTTTAATCTGCAGGTGTTTTTTTACATAATCCTTCACCAGGTTATTCATCGCATTTTTATCTTTTGGCTGTAGCAGATCAACCCTGGTTTTGTAGGTTTCACGTAATGTTTTTTCAAAATCATCAGTAAAAATTTTACAACTTATCTCCAATGTTTTGTCTTTAGCATTGTGTTCAATTTCGGTAACACTTACAAATATGGGGTGATAAGCAGTTACCGGTGTATTTACTAACAGCCCGCCAAGCATTAACCATTTAAATAAAAAATGCACCATTTAGCAAAGAGATTGATAAAAAACCGTTACTTTAAAGATATTTTAGATACAAAGTTAATGTAAACAGTCAATTTTAAGCCGTTTCATGCAGAATTTGGTTTTTTATTTTGATTTGGGATGGCATCATATGATGGACTGGGATGCACTTGATCATTTACTTTTTGTTTTAGCCTTGAGTGCTATTTATTTAATATGCAACTGGAGACAGGTATTAATATTGATAACAGCTTTTACAATTGGGCATTCTTTAACCTTGGCATTAAGTGTATTCGATATTATTAGGGTAGCCAATGATTGGGTGGAATTTTTAATACCATGTACAATTATTATAACAGCTGTTTTTAATCTATGGCAGAAAAAAATAAAGCCAAGATCTTTACAGTTGAATTATTTTTTAGCTTTATTTTTTGGATTGATACATGGTTTAGGCTTTGCCAATGCAATTCGGTTTATGATGGCAAAAGATCAATCCATTGGCTGGAGTTTATTGGGATTTAATATTGGATTAGAAGCAGGACAGATTATTGTGGTAATGTTTATTCTATTTATAAGTTACCTACTAGTTAATGTAGCAAGGCTTAATCAAAAATGGTGGATATGGAGCTTGTCGGTTTTTGCATTATGTATTGCCGTTAAAATGGCCTGGGAACGTTATCCGGCATTGATAGCATAATAATAAATTAAACACTTAATCATAAAATGAAACAACTTACAGTTTTTGCATGTTTGCTTTTAATGAGCATTTTTGCCAGTGCCCAGGATATTAAAAATAATCCCGGCAGTAACCATGGTAATCGTTTTGAACAGTTGGGCTCTATTCTTCCCACACCTAACGAATACCGTACTGCAAGTGGTGCGCCTGGTCCAAAGTACTGGCAGCAGCGCTGCGATTATGATATTGTTTGCGAACTAGATGAACCCAACCGTAGGTTGATTGGTAAAGAAACGCTTACCTACTCAAACAATTCGCCTGATATATTAACTTATCTGTGGCTTCAGTTGGATGAAAATGAACATAGCAATACCAATAACTCTGGTTATCAAAGTAGTAATACTATGCCTAAAGGCATTTCTGAGCAGGATATTGTAAGGTATAGTGGCAAAGTAGATGCAGCAAGGGAATATGGGGTAAACATTTTGTCTGTTACTAATGCAGTTGGAGAAAAACTGGCATATACCATCAATAAAACAATGATGCGCATTGAATTGCCTCAACCGCTTAAACCCGGCCAGCAATTTATTTTTAAAGTTGACTGGAATTATAATATCATTGAAAAAACTAAGTTTGGCGGCCGTGGTGGTTTTGAAAATTTTCTGGAAGACGGCAATGATTTGTACACTATGACGCAGTGGTTTCCTCGTCTTTGTGTGTACAGCGATTTTCAAGGCTGGCAAAATCACCAGTTTGTAGGTTCAGGCGAATTTGCATTGGTTTTTGGTAATTATAAAGTAGCCATGACGGTGCCTGCAGATCATGTGGTAATGGCAACAGGTCAAGGCCAAAATTATCAACAGGTTTTATCACCCAAAGAATATGCCCGTTGGCAAAAAGCACAAACGGCAACCGATGTAATGGAAATAGTGACATTGGATGAAGCTACTGCAAAAGAAAAATTAAAATCAATCAAAAAGAAAACTTGGATTTTTAAAGCTGATATGGTGCGTGATTTTGCTTGGGGTTCGTCGCGTAAATTTATTTGGGATGCTATGCCAGCTATGGTTGAAGGTAAGAAAGTGATGTGTATGAGTGCATATGGTAAAGAAGCCTATAATTTATATCGCAAATTTAGTACAAAGGCGGTGGCACATACCATTAAAACTTATTCAAAATTCACAATTCCTTATCCTTATCCTGTTGCACAAAGTTTAGAAGCAGCTAGCGGTATGGAGTACCCGATGATTTGTTTCAACTTTGGTCGCTGCGAAAAAGATGGCACATACAGTGAGGGAACAAAGAATGGTATGTTAGGAGTGGTAATACATGAAGTAGGTCATAATTTTTTCCCTATGATCATTAATAGTGATGAAAGGCAATGGACCTGGATGGATGAAGGGCTGAATTCTTTTTGCGAATATTTAGCTGAAGAATTATGGGACAATAAATTTCCGGTAGGGAAAGGACCCGCATATAAAATTGTTGACTATATGAAGTTGCCAAAAGATATGTTGGAACCAATTATGACCAATAGCGAAAATATAATTCAGTTTGGGCCTAATGCTTACAGTAAGCCATCTACTGGCTTAAATATTTTACGTGAAACTATTATGGGGAGAGAAAATTTCGATTATGCATTTAAAGAATATGCGCGACGTTGGGCATTTAAGCACCCAACACCTTCAGATTTTTTTCGTACCATGGAAGACGCTAGTGCGGAAGACCTAGATTGGTTTTGGCGAGGATGGTTTTATGGTATAGAGCCTTGTGATATTTCACTTGATACAGTTAAGTGGGCAGTGTTAAATACAGAGGAATCTGCAGTGCAAAATAACAATGGACCTAATACAAAAAAGTTTTCGCTTGCAAAACCTATACTGAATAATTTTGATGATATTTCTAAAATCCGTAACCGCGATGATAAGAAAATAATTTTTGAAACAGATGCAGACCAGTCGTTAAGAGATTTTTATTGGAAGTACGATAGAGGGTTGGCCAAGGTAGATAGTACACCATCAGAGATAATCATGTCGGCTATAACTTTAGATAATTATACGGAAGCGGAACGCTATTATTTGGCTGGCAATAAAAATATGTATGAGTTAACATTTAGTAATAAAGGGGGTTTGGTGATGCCAATTATTATTCAGTGGACATTTAAAGATGGGACTAAAGAAATTGATCGTATTCCTGTTCAAATTTGGCGGAAGAACGAGAATAAGGTGATTAAAACTTTTATGAAGGATAAAGAAGTTGTATCAATTTTGTTAGATCCTTTAAGAGAAACTGCCGATATAAATACAGGTAACAACACTTGGCCTTTGTTAAAAACGCCAAGTAAGTTTCAGTTGTTTAAAGGGGGGGGTGTAGGTCGTGGGCCAAGAGGTGCTGCTTTTGGAGGAGGCAATCCGATGCAGAAAGAAATAAAATAGTAAAACAAATTTGTATAATATTAAAAAGCTGTTTTGCCTCAGGTCGAACAGCTTTTTAATTACACTTTTGAAATAAATTATATTTAAATGAAATACATACTACTGTTTTTTTTTGTATTTATTTTTTCAGTTAAATTATTTGCAGGTACTGTAGATACGATTTCTATTTATAGCAGTAGTATGCATAAATTAATAAAAGCTGTTGTTATAAAACCAGATAATTACAACACGGCTTTATTGCAATTTCCGGTAGTTTATCTTTTGCATGGCTACGATGGCTGTTATAGCAATTGGATTATACGTGTACCAGCATTAAAAGATTATGTTGATACTTATCAAACAATTATTGTTTGTCCGGATGGGGCTACCAATAGTTGGTACTTTAACAGTCCAATAGATTCAGCATATAGATATGAAACCCATGTTGGTATAGAGGTTGTAGATTTTGTAGATAAAAATTACAGAACCATTGCGGATAAAAATCATCGTGCTATTACCGGGTTAAGTATGGGAGGTCATGGGGCTTTATTTCTTGCTTTAAAGTACACAGCTATTTTTGGTACTGCAGGAAGTATGAGTGGGGGTGTAGATTTAGAGGAAAATAAAAATAGTTTTGATATCATAAAAAGGTTTGGAGATACGATTGCAAGTGCAAATAATTGGTATAATTTAACGGTTATTAATTTAATTGAAAGGCATACCAATACTGACTTAAAAATAATTTTTGATTGTGGCGAAAAAGATATTTTTATTGAAGGCAATCGCAGACTGCATCAAAAAATGTTGCAATTAAAAATACCTCATACCTATATAGAAAGGTCAGGGCAGCATAATTGGGAATATTGGAGAAATGCACTACCCTTTCAATTATTATACTTTCAACGTTTTTTTAAATTGTGGGATCATTAATTCTACGCCTTAATTAATATAGTTTTTAAGCACTCTTTTTTTATATTTCGTGTATTGGTTTATCCTTCTATCCGCCCGAATTTGTTTTATCATTCCTTAATGTCTTTTTCTTGCCTTTATTTTTCTTTTCCCATTCAAGCATTTCTGACGTTTTTTCTACTTCTTTCTTTTTTTCAACAGGGACTGTAATTGTTTTATTATTACCAGCTGGGTTTTCTAAATGGCCACGTTCGTATTTTTCCATTTTCATTAAACGACCGGTGCCGGCCTCATAATACTTCCATTCACCATGTTTCACGCTGTATTGATCGGCTTTTACAATCTTATAATCAATAATTTCATTATTACCTTCACCATAAACGGCCACGGTGTCATAAGGGGTATCTGGGTCATAGCCTCGCCAGGATTCTTCCCGGATCAAATCGCCCAGGTAGGTATAATATTGTTGAACACCATCTTTGCCCCCAAGTTTATAAAATTCAACGGCAATAATATCTCCAGTCAAACTATATTTTCGCCAAATATTTTCTTTATTATTATTTTTAAAAATACCCTCTTCTTCATAACCGGGCTCGCCCCTTATCGGTTCCACATGCAATACCCACTTTCCCTGTTTCATATCTTTATTATCTATGGCATTTAGGGTATCGCCCTTGTCGGAAATCACAAATTTTTTATATTGAGCCGTGCCATTCATCAAAAACAAAAACTGAATTATGGTACATATCAACATTTGCCGTATTTTTAAAACTCGCATAACATTGTAATTATTGGTTGCTTTATTTAAATCAAAACAAACAAATGAAAAATATTTTCAAATTTACGTTATTCCTGCTTTTTATACATGTTAATTCTGTTTGGGCACAAGTAAAATCTAGTACTGCCACTGAGCGTATTAGTGGCTTACAAAAAAGAAAATTACTTGAAGATAGTAGTTTGCTAAAAGATATTAAGTTTCGTAATGTAGGGCCTAGTATAATGAGTGGCAGAGTAGTAGATGTAGATGTAAATCCCGCTGACCCAACAGAATTTTATGTAGCGTATGCTTCGGGTGGTTTATGGTACACTGCAAATAACGGACAAAGTTTGGTGCCAGTTTTTGATAAAGAAAATGCTTTTAGCATTGGCGACATTGCTGTTAACTGGCGATTAGGGATTATTTGGGTTGGAACAGGGGAGGCCAATAGCAGTAGATCATCTTACTCGGGCCTGGGTGTTTACAAAAGTTCGGATAAAGGAAAAACATGGGATTATCTTGGCCTACCCGAGAGTCATCATATAGGCAAAATAAATTTGCATCCCACCGATAATAATATAGCCTGGGTTGCGGTGCTTGGCCATTTATTTTCTGCCAATAAAGAGCGAGGCGTTTACAAAACGATTGATGGAGGTAAAACCTGGAATCATACTTTATATGTTGATGATAATACCGGCGCAGTGGATATGGATATTAATCCAAAAAATCCAAATGAATTATACGCATGTATGTGGTACCGAACTAGGCGGTCCTGGAATTTTGAAGAAAGCGGAAGAACTTCTGGCATTTATAAAAGTATAGATGGAGGAAATACCTGGAAGCCTCTAATGCAGCAAGGAAATGGATTTCCAACGGGCAAGGGTATTGGTAGGATTGGGATATCTGTTTTTGCCGCCAATCCTAATATTATTTTTGCCGCTGTTGATAACCAAGACCACCGGCCAGATACGGCACAAAAGAAAGTAGATAGTAATTATGTGCTCAAAGATTTTAAAAACTTAACTAAAGAAATTTTTTTGATGTTGGATGATAAAAAATTAGACAGCTTTTTATCCGACAATGATTTTCCAGAAAAATACAAAGCTGCATCTGTAAAAGAACTGGTAAAAAATGACAAGGTGCAACCAACTGCTGTTTATGATTATTTATTTGATGCCAATGCTGCCCTTTTTGATACACCAATAATAGGCTGCGAAATTTACAAAACTGAGGATGCAGGGGTTAACTGGAAAAAAGTAAATACAAAAGCATTGAGTTTGTACAATACCTATGGATATTATTTTGGAAAGATTTCTGTTAGTAATACAAATGAAAATAAAATTGTGATCAGCGGATTTAATTTAATGCTGAGTGAGGACGGAGGTAAAACATTTAAATCAACCGACAAATCTGCAACACATCCCGACTGGCATGGCTGTTGGATGAACCCCAATAAAGATAGTCATTGGGTAGCAGGAAATGATGGAGGCTGCAATGTTACTTATGATGATGGGGAACATTGGTTTAAAGCAAATACTCCATCAGTTGGGCAGTTTTATAGTATTACAGTAGATGATGCAAAGCCCTATAATATTTATGGGGGATTACAGGATAATGGCACCTGGTATGGGCCTGCCAATGCCAAAGATTTAGATCAATGGGATTACGACGGGGTTTATCCATGGAAGAATGTAGGTGGTGGGGATGGTATGCAGGTGCAGGTTGATACAAGGGATAATAAGACATTGTATGCCGGCTCGCAATTTGGTTTTTATGGGAGAAGAAGTACAGAAGGTGGTCGCAGTATTTCTTTATATCCTAGGCCAAATCTAGGGGAGACAAAACTGCGTTTTAACTGGCAAACACCCATCTGGTTAAGTAGGCATAGTCAGGATGTTTTTTATTATGGTGCCAATAAATTTTATCGCAGTTTACAAAAGGGAGAAAAAATGGAAGTCCTCAGCGGTGATTTAACAAATGGAGCAAAAGAAGGTGACATTCCTTTTGGTACAAGCACAACGTTAGTAGAATCGCCCATGAAATTTGGTTTGATTTATATTGGCACCGACGATGGTAATATACAAATTACTAAAGATGCTGGTTATACCTGGACAAAAATTAGTATCGGGTTACCAAAAACTGTTCAGGGTTTGTATGTAAGTCGAGTTACTCCTTCTGCTTTTAAAGAGAATAGAGTGTTTGCAACATTAAACGGTTATCGTAATGATAATTTTGGGGCTTATTTATTTGTAAGTGAAGATTATGGATTAACATGGCTACAATTGGGTAGTGATTTGCCTGCGGAACCATTGAATGTGATAAAAGAAGATCCTAAAAAAGAAAATATCATTTATGTGGGAAGTGATAATGGCCTATATGCATCTTTTGATAGGGGTAAAACTTTTATGAGCGCGGGAATGAGCTTGCCTCGTGTGCCTGTTCATGATATAGCAATACAGCAAAGAGAAAATGAATTGGTTATAGGCACACATGGCCGCAGTATTTATATTACTAAATTAGATGCGGTGCATAAAATTTATGAAAAAATGTTGGAAGGGAAAAAATAATTAGAAGGTGTTTTAAATTAATGAGATTATTAGCCTGAGATTGTCAAAAGTGGGGTATTAATTGCTTTTAAAGTATTAAGAAACTGATTATATTAATAACTGAGTTAAATGAAACAAAGTTTGTCAATTTAAAAATATTTCATCATGTATTTATATTTTACTTCTACATTTGTAAATTCTTTTTAGAAACCACGAACATTTAAATATTTATAGTGTCAAAACAAGTTAGCAAGTTTACTGCAGCCGGCCTGTTGGTTGCTTTAGGAATTATTTACGGCGATATTGGAACTTCGCCATTGTATGTTTTTAACTCTATAATTAAGGGTAGAGTGATTGATGAAACTCTTATCTTAGGAACCTTATCTCTAATCATTTGGACTATTACTTTAATAACTACTATTAAGTATGTTGTTATGGTACTTCGTGCCGACAATCGAGGAGAAGGTGGTATTTTCGCCTTGTTTGCGCTTGTTAGACGTCGAAAAAAATGGTTAGTTATTCCGGCGATGATTGGAGGAGCGGCACTTTTATCAGATGGGATTATTACACCACCTATTTCCATAACATCTGCAATAGAGGGATTAAAAGAGCTACCTAAATTTCATGATCTTAGCCAAAACACGATTGTTTATATTGTATTAGGGATTATTGCAGCTTTCTTTCTTTCTCAACAATTCGGCACTAGTAATATTGGTAAATTTTTTGGCCCGTTCATGTTTGTTTGGTTTGTCATGTTGGCATTGCTGGGCTTGTTTCATATCAGCGATTATCTATACATTTTAAAAGCGCTTAATCCATATTATGCTTTTCATTTTTTGCTGACTTATTCTGAGGGATTTTGGTTATTAGGCGCTGTTTTTCTCTGTACCACGGGTGCTGAGGCACTTTATAGTGATCTAGGTCATTGTGGAAGAGGCAATATTCGGATATCCTGGATATTTGTTAAAGTAAGTTTAATTATCAATTATTTTGGACAAGGGGCTAGTCTATTAAAGCATCATAATGGGAAATTATTAGATGCTGCAACCATAAAATTTGAAGGGATTAATGCCTTTTACGATCTTATGCCAAACTGGTTTATTATTCCTGGTGTAGTAATAGCCACAAGTGCAGCTATTATTGCCAGCCAGGCTATGGTTACAGGCTCTTTTACTTTAATAAACGAAGCCATTCGCCTTAATCTTTGGCCAAAACTTAAAATTAATTATCCATCGGAAGCCAGAGGACAAATATTTATACCGGCCATTAATATGCTTTTATTTATAGGTTGCGTTGGGGTAGTTTTATTTTTCAGGGAATCGGCGAAGATGGAATCTGCTTATGGGTTAGCTATCATTACAACAATGCTAATGACAACAATTTTGTTTGCAAATTACATGGTACTGCATCGTGTTAAACCATTGTTGATTTATGTTTTTTTAGGGGCGTATCTAATCATAGAATCTTCATTTCTAATTGCATTAATGGATAAATTTATTCATGGTGGATACATCACTTTATTAATTGGATTCTGTCTATTTTCGGTCATGTACATTTGGTATAGAAGTCGTAAAGTTAAAAATAGGTATGTTGAATTTGTCCGACTTGAAGAATACGTTCCTAAGCTGGAGGAGTTGAGTAACGATTCATCAGTGCCTAAATATGCTACTCACTTGGTTTATTTAACCAGTGCAAATAATCCTAAAGAAATTGAACATAAAATTATTTATTCGATATTAAATGGAAAACCAAAACGTGCCGATATTTTTTGGTTTATCCATGTAGACACGATGGATGATCCATACACCTGCGAATATTCTGTAGAGCATATCATTCCTAATGATATTATTAGGGTAGAATTCAGGCTTGGCTTTAGAATGCAGCCTCGTATAAATCTGATGTTTAAAAAAGTAGTGGAAGATTTAGTGGCTAATCGCGAAGTGAATGTTACCAGTCGCTACGAAAGTCAGCAACGAAATAATATGGTAGGAGATTTTAAATTTATTGTAATGGAGAAATTTTTGAGTCAGGATAATGAACTACCTTTTTTTGAACGAATCATTATGCGTTCTTATTTCTGGTTAAAGGAAATTTCGCTAAGCGAAGAAAAAGGATTTGGGCTAGAGCAGAGCACTATACAGGTAGAAAAATTTCCTCTAATTATAGCGCCGGTAAGTAATTTAAAATTAAAAAGAACTTATTTTGAAGAAGACTAGGCACTTGTTTTTTATTAGCTGCAAAGTAGTAATAATTTAAGTAATGAGATGGGAGCAAAGCGTTTGGAGTTAAATTTTATTTATTTTGTATTTACCAAGATAAGTTAAATTTAACTTAATCTATAACAACTAACATCCCACAGAAAACAACCAGTTAAATATTGCTTCAAATCATCACTTATATTGTTATTATTATTGTTTCACTTTCTGTTATTGCCTTTTTTGTACAAGAACGTTTTATTTTTAAGCCAGAAAAATTAAAACAGGATTTTATTTACAAATATGATGCACCTTTTGAAGAATTATTTTTTGATGTAGCACCTGGGGTTAGCATTAATGGTCTGCATTTTACTGTAGATCAGCCGCTGGGTTTGATTTTGTATTTTCATGGTAATAGCAGAAGCATAAAAGGGTGGGCTAAATACGCCATAGATTTTTATCGCTATAAATATGATGTGGTGCTGGTTGATTATCGTGGTTTTGGTAAAAGTACGGGCAAGCGAAATGAAAAGGATATGCTTAATGATATGCAGTTTGTATATACATCGCTAGCTGCTAAGTATAACGAAAATCATATTATTGTTTATGGACGTAGTATGGGTAGTGGCTTTGCGGCTAAAGTGGCCAGTGAAAATAAACCACGTTATCTTATTTTAGATGCACCTTATTTTAGTTTTAAAAAAGCAGTAGAGCGGTTTTTACCCATATTGCCTGTGCGATTGGTTTTACGATATCATATGCGTACTGATAAATGGATTGCCAAAGTAAATTGTCATACTTATATATTGCATGGTACAAAAGATTGGTTGTTGCCCATTAGCAACAGTGAAAAATTACAGGCGCTCAATCCACGTAAAATAACTTTGATACGCATTGCTGGTGGCGGTCATAATGATCTGCCTTCTTTTTCTGAATATCATAATTTTTTGAGAGATATTTTACAATACTAGTTATAGGGAAACACTCACACATTTTATATTTTACCCTGCAGATTGTTTGCTTCAACTCTTTACAATAGCTTCCAGTAACTTTTAACTTAACTTTGTTCCTTTATGAAAAGAAAAATATTTTTTCGTTGGCTTAAAGTAATTATTCTCATTTATAGCAGTATTGGTATTGCTTTATTTTACCTACAGGATCGTTTTTTATTTCACCCAGAAAAATTATCTAGCGCTTATGTATATCATTTTAAGATGCCATTTGAAGAATTGAACATTCCTTTTAATAATATTGATACCATTAACTTGATTAAATTTTTTCCTACAGATTCAATAAGAAGAGGGGTGGTGGTTTATTTTCATGGCAATAAAAATAATATAGAACACTATGCCAAATTTGCAAACAACTTTACCAAATACGGCTATGAAGTGTGGATGGAAGATTATCCTGGGTTTGGAAAAAGTACTGGAGAACGCTCCGAAAAAAAAATGCTTCAGCAGGGTTTGCAAATTCAAAGAATGGCTGCTGCTAAATATGGGAAAGACAGTATTATAATTTATGGTAAATCATTTGGTACAGGCATCGCAGCGAATGTTGCCTCAGAATCAACTAATCAAAGATTGATTTTGGAAACACCTTATTATAGTATTCCATCTTTATTTACTTGTTATGCACCAATTTATCCAACATCTCAAATGACAAATTATCAATTACCAGTGCATCTATTTTTAGTCGATGTGAATTATCCCATAACTATTTTTCATGGCACAAGTGATGGCGTAATCCCTTATCGAAATGCCGCCAAATTGAAGACTCTATTAAAATCAACAGATGAATTTATAACAATTAATAAAGGCGCACATAATAATCTCAATAACTTTGATCTGGTAAAACAAAAGTTAGATAGTTTATTAAATCTCCGTTAGCTGCGTTTTGTTTTTACTAATCTTTAATATATAGGGTAGGCCTACTTTTAATGCATAATTTTCAGTTTGATGGCTTACCGGAAAACCAAAACACACCGGATAATTATAAGGCCCCGTAATTTCTTTGATTAATTTATAAACTTTTTTTCCAAAAGGCCGTTCGGTATCTTGCATGTTTGTAAATCCCCCAACTATTAAACCAGCCAGGTTATCTAATTTACCGCTGCGTTTGAGTTGATATAGCATACGGTCAACATTATAGATATGTTCACCTATATCTTCAATGAAAAGTATTTTATTTTTTGTATTCATGTCAGAAGTGGTTCCTATTAAATGTACTAGTAAAGACAAGTTGCCACCAATAATTTCTGCAGATGCAGTACCACATTTATTGAATGAGTGGGCTGCGCAACTAAACTTTGCCTTTTTGCCAATAAGGGCTTTGTGCCATGCTTGAATGTATATGTTTTCTCCTTCATTAAATGCTGCAGCCATCGGTGCATGTAAAGAAGCAACTTTTACTTTAGTGTATAAGTGTGCATGTAAAATAGTGATATCGCTAAAACCAATGATCCATTTCGGCTTCTTTTTAAATTTGGTAAAATCAAGTTCGTCAATAATTCGGGTAACACCATAACCGCCACGTCCACAAAGTATGGCATGTATATTTTCATCATCAAGCATGGCTTGCATTTCATTTTTTCGTATTTCATCAGAACCGCTAAAATAATTTTTTGATTTACTACCTAAAGTTTTACCCACCATTACATCAAAGCCCCAGCTTTGCAATGTGCTAATACAAGTTTGTGCTTTTTCAGCAGCCATATAACCTGCTGGGCAAGTAATACTAACGGTGTTACCTTTTTTTAAGTAGGGAGGAATTATTATCATATAATTTTCAATATAAGTGATAGATTTATAAAACTAAAGTATAAGTTATTTTTTTTTATTAAATTTACTGATAACTTATCATGCATATGCGTTTTTCTTCTTTTCTTTTTTTTCTTCTATGTTCTAATTTAGTATTTGCACAGCCTTGTGCGGGTCCAGGTAGAACTGCTCAAACTGCATTTGTTGTTTGTGGAACGCTTACTTTTCCTCAGCCTGTTGTGCCCTCCTGTGTAGGTCCCGATTTGCCTGTAGGGGGGTGTGTAGATCCTGTTACCAGCAGCAATTCTGTTTGGTATAGGTTTCATTGTTATCAGTCTGGCACATTAGGGTTTTTAATTACACCTGCTTCTATGATGGATGATTATGATTGGGAATTGATGGATTTTACTGGGTTTCTTCCTGCAGCTGTATATGCTAGTGATTTAGGAATTTCTTTGAATTTAAGTGCAGAAACTGGACCTACTGGATGTTCGCCCGCTGGCATACTAAATCTAAATTGTGCTGGGGGGGCTCCAGGATCTCAATTTAACCGCATGCCTGATTTATTAACAGGGCATGATTATCTACTAATGGTTACTAACTGGTCTAATTCTGGACTTGGGTATAATTTAAATTTTGTAGGGGGCACGGCTGTGCTTACTAACAACCTGCTGCCTGCAATAACTAATGTAGGAATCGTTAATTGCAATGCTTCAATGCTACATATTGTTTTGTCGGAAGATGTTTTATGCAGCAGTTTAACTGCGCTTGGTACCGAGTTTACTATCACAGGAGGAACTCATGTTATTACAGGTATAAATTCTGTTTGCTCATCTGTAAATGCATTTACTGAATTAACACTTGTATTACAAAACCCTATTCCTGCTGGTAATTATCGATTAACAGTAAATAATGGAACAGATGGCAATACCTTATTTGATGTTTGTCAGGAGGCAATGCCTGTTGGCTCTTTTTATGATTTTACTGTACCTACATTTACACCTTTAAATATTAATGCAATAAATTCGGTAGGATGTACATCAACGGTTTTAAATATACCTTTTTCAAATCCAATATGGTGCAGTACTATTACGGCTAGTGGCAGCGAGTTTTCAATATTGCCAGGTAATCCTGCAATAGCATCTGTGCAATCTGTATGCAGTTCAGGAAGTACTTATACAAATCAGCTACAAATTGTTTTGGTTAATCCCCTTCCGTCGGGGAATTACCAACTATTTGTAAATAACGGTACTGATGCCGATACCTTTATAGATACTTGCAGCGTTACAATTAATGCAGGAAGCAGTTATCCTTTTATAATTTCTGGTACTGCGGCTTTTAATAGTCAGGTAAATTGGGGGTGTATAACGGATACGATTGTACTTACTCACCCCGGGGGTAATGGTATAAACTCATGGGTATGGAATTTTAGCGATGGAGGATCAGCTATAGGGCAAACCGTTACTCATATATCGCCTGTTTCTACTATAGCGGTTATTGTACAATTAATCGTATCAAATGGAATTTGCAGGGATACCTTAACCAATACAATACCATTAGATAATGCATATAAAGCGAATTTCACGAAATTCCCTGATGACACATTATGCATAAATAAGCCTGTAATTTTTACCAATACATCAACTGGAAATATTGTTAACTACTTATGGAATTTTGGAGATTTAACACAGCATAATGGTCAAACGCCACCAACACATACATATTTATTAACTAATAATTATAGAGTACAGTTAATTATAACTAATAATTATGGCTGTAAAGATACTGCTACAAAAAACATACATGTTGCACCTTCAGCTTTTATTGATTTCGTGGGTTTAAAATCACAATATTGTACAGGCAATCAGTTGTTACTAACCAGAAGAATATCTAGAAATATGAGCTCCTATGTTTGGGATAATGGTGATGGTAAAACTTTTATAAATGAAGTGGATGTTAATTTTTCTTATGCCACAGAAGGCCTTTACAACATAACGCTTTCGGGTAACGATAGATTTTGCGGTATAGCAACAGTAAGTAAAACTGTTCCTATATATGCAGTGCCAAAAGTAAAGCTGCCATCAGATACTGTACTTTGCCAAAATGAACAAATGCAAATCGGAATTTTTCCAACAGTTAATTATACTTATTTGTGGAATACAGGGGCTACTACCTCTCAAATAATTACCAATATATTTACAAGAGAATACACTTTAACTGCGGAAAATAAAGGATGTAAGGCATATGATATCATGCTTGTTAAAGTGTTAACTGCTTGTATAATAAAAGTTCCCAATGCCTTTACACCAAATAAAGATGGATTAAATGATTTACTTTTAGCAACCAATGCCGATTTGGCAAAAAACTTTTCATTTAAAGTGTTTAACAGAATAGGGGAAGTAGTTTTTTCTACAAATAACCCTCTCGAAGGATGGAATGGTTTGTATAAAGGTAATCCTGCTGAAATAGGCACTTATGTTTGGATGCTGAGTTATATAGATCCCTGGAATGGGAAAGCAATAAAAGAAAAAGGAACAAGTATTTTGTTGCATTAATTCCATTTATAATCAAGCTTCTGATAAACGACATTCGTTAAGATATACGACTAGGGTGTGTGTTACGCCACATTTTAATGCAAAATTATTTTTTTGATGACCTACTGGAAAATCAAAGCAAACGGGATAATTATACTCCATTACTTTCTCTAGTACAATTTCTACTATTGTTTTTCCAAATTCTTCACCCGCATCATCTGGTTTTATTTTAAATCCGCCGATAATTAATCCTTTTAATTTATCTAATTTTCCACTTCGTTTTAAATTCCAAAACATACGATCAATGCTATATAAATATTCACCAGTATCTTCTACAAATAAAATTTTATCCATGGTATGAATATCTGATTCACTGCCTGCTAAAGATTCTAAAGTTTTTAAATTACCTCCAACTAATTCGCCGGTGCAAGTACCGGTCTTATTATTTTCATTTGGGGTAAATAAATATTTCATTCTTTGGCCTGTTAAACATTGGTTTATAGATTCAATAGTTTCTTTTTGAATAGTTTCAGCTTTACCCCAATCGGATGGAAAACTGTTGCACATTTTTGAATGGATTGTTGCAATCCGATGTTTTTTATTAACATGCGAATGAAAAACAGTAGCATCACTAAAGCCGATAAGCCATTTAGGGTTGTTGCAAAATTTTTTAAAATTCAGTTTATCGAGTATTCTAATACCACCATATCCGCCTCTTGCAAACAAAATGGCTTTAATCATTTTATTATCTAGCATTTGTTGTAGGTCTTTTAGTCTTTCTTCATCGGTGCCGCCATAAGTAAAATCTTTTTTTTCTATTGTTTCACCAACCCAACTAGCAAAGCCCCATTCCTGTATTTTAATAAGTGCGGGTTGAATATCTGCTATAGATATAAAGCCTGCAGGACAGGATATACCTATTCTATCACCTTGTTTTAAATAAGGCGGTTTAAAAGTCGGGTTATCTGGCTCAATAATTGTTTTACCCTTTGCCACCTCGCTAAATGTAGCTGCTAGGGGGATAATTGACGAAATAAAATTTTTACGTTTCATGTTTTTTATTGATTTTGGCTATATAAAACTCTCCAATTACGTCACTTTTAGTTGTTTTAAACTAGTTTATTGCTTCTTTCGTTGGTTGAATTTACTCAAATTTCGGTATTGACTGCTGATTAGGTATTTTTGCACTGCAATGAATAAACCTAAAAGATATTTAATTACCTCGGCACTGCCATATGCAAATGGACCTAAACACATTGGGCACCTAGCAGGAGCTTATTTACCAGCCGATATTTATGTGCGTTATCTGCGTTCTAAAAAAGAAGATGTCGTGTATGTTTGTGGCAGTGATGAACATGGTGCAGCCATTACTATACAGGCCATGAAGGAAAAAACAACGCCAAGAGAAATTGTAGATAAATATCACGCTATGCTTAAGCGAAATATGGCTGATTTGGGTATTTCTTTTGATATCTATGACCGTACTTCTTCGCCCTTGCATCACGAAACCGCAAAGGAGTTTTTTACTACATTAAATAATAAAGGCGATTTAGAACAAAAAGAAACAGAACAATATTATGATGACGAAGCAAAAAGTTTTTTAGCTGATCGTTATATTATTGGTACTTGCCCAATTTGTGCCAATAAAAATGCATATGGTGATCAGTGTGAAAAATGCGGTACATCTTTAAGTCCAGAACAGCTGATAAATCCACGCAGTACTTTAAGCGGGAATGCTCCAATAAAAAAATTAACAACACATTGGTTTCTACCACTGGATAAACACGAGTCGTTTTTAAGAGAATGGATTTTAACTGAACATAAATTAGATTGGAAAGTAAATGTTTTGGGCCAGTGTAAAAGTTGGATGGACTTAGGTTTGCAGCCAAGGGCCGTAACTAGAGATTTGAATTGGGGAGTTCCTTTGCCATTAAATGTTACAGGATGCGAAGGAAAAGTTTTATATGTTTGGTTTGATGCGCCCATTGGATATATTAGCGCAACAAAACAGTGGGCACTAGATAATAATAAAGATTGGCGACCCTATTGGCAAGACAAGGATACCAAGCTAGTTCATTTTATTGGCAAGGATAATATTGTTTTTCATGCAATAATTTTTCCTGTAATGTTAAAATTGTATGGGAATATTTTACCTAACAATGTGCCCAGTAATGAGTTTATGAATTTAGAAGGGGATAAGATGAGTACTAGCCGCGGATGGAGTATTGAAATGGATGATTACATCAATGATTTTGTAAAAAAAGATAATGGTAGCGATCAAATGGTAGATGCGTTGAGATATTACTTAACTCAAATAGCACCCGAAACCAAAGACAGTGAATTTACTTGGAAAGGTTTTCAAGATGCTGTGAACAGCGAGCTGGTCGCCATATTTGGTAATTTTGTAAACAGGGCACTTGTACTCATGCATAAATTGTGTGATGGCAAAGTTCCTCCATTACACCTAGATATTTTGGATGATGTAGATAAAAAAATGTTTGAAGATATTAAAAATACCAAAATAAATATTGAAAACTTAATAGAAGGATATAAGTTTAGGGATGCGTTGTATGAAGTGATTGATTTGTCAAGAAAGGGAAATAAATATATGCAAGATAAGCAACCTTGGATTCTTGCAAAAACTATGGAAACTAATCCAGCAGTTCAAAAATCAATTGACAATTGTTTGCATATTTGTTTGCAATTAACGGCTAATCTGGCGGTGTTTATTAACCCTTTTTTACCCTTTACTGCAAAAAAAATATGTCACTTAATAAAGGTGGTAGATAAAATACTTGATTGGGAAAATGCAGGTAAGCCCAAACTGGTAAGCGTTGGCTATTCTTTAAGGCCGCCGGAATTGTTATTCCGAAAAATTGAAGATGAAGAAGTACAAGAACAAGTTGATAAATTAAATGCTAAAAAATTAAGGATGGAAAATGAACAAAAGGTAACTGCAGCAAATACTACAGCTATTTCTTCATCGCAAGTGGCAGAGGCGAAGTTGGAGATTCAGTTTGACGATTTTATAAAAATTGATTTAAAAGTAGGGACGATACTTATGGCTGAAAAAATTGAAAAATCGGACAAGCTTTTAAAATTAGAAGTAGATCTTGGGTATGAAAAAAGAACTATTGTAAGTGGAATAGCTTTGCATTTTGATGCAGAAGATATCATAGGTAAACAAGTAGTGGTGGTGGTTAATCTGGCGCCCCGAAAAATGAGAGGTATCGAAAGCCAAGGCATGATACTTATGGCAGAAGATAAAGTTGGAAAATTACATTTTGTAAAACCAGATACGATGATTGATGCAGGAAGTAGCGTAAGCTAATGCACTGATATTGGATTGCTTTTGTTAGTGTTTTAAAGCAATTTTTATTTGTTTGTATTTTTAATTATTGAAACTAAAATTTAAATTATGGGTACTAAAAATTTATTTCTCGTTTTATTCCTTGTAATGGCAATGCCTGTATTTGCTCAGGATGCCGACATGTCTTTAATTCCTTATCGTAAGGGTGATTTATGGGGTTATGCAAGTCCGGATAAAAATATTGTTATTACCCCAGAATATGAAGAAGCTAATTTCTTTTATGAAGGATTTGCCTGTGTAAAAAAAGGAGGAAAATACGGGTATATTAAAAAAAATGGACAAGTGGCGATACCATTTAAATTTATTACAGCCAAGCCATTTCGTACTGGATATATTGAGGCTGCTCCTAATGTAAAAAAAACAGATACGCTTTTAAATGCTCAAAAAACGATATTGTTTGCAGGGGCTTCACTAAAAGCGGATGGCTATGAGATTTGTATAAATACAAGAGGCGAAAAAATTCCTAAATGTCCTGCAATAAATGAAAATACTGATCAGGATTTAAAAAAATCCGATATCGTTACCACGGTATCTAATTATAGCACTATTCAAAAAAGCGATCTCTTTGATAAGATTATGGGAGATTATAAAATGCCAGGAGCAGAGGGGTCTTATTATATCGCTATTAGAAATAATAACTATGGAGTTTTTAATAACAAGTTTGAAGTTATTGTGCCTTTTGAATATAAAATTATTGAGAAATTTAAAATTGGCATCATGTTCTATCTGCTTACAGAAAAAGACGGATTAAAGGGGTTATTATTCGGCAACGGATCTCCATATATGGCAGAAGAAAATACACAACTTATTTGTGTAGAGGCAATTGATGGGCATAGCTATTTCGTTTTTACAAAAGAAGGTAAAACAGGAATACGAAATACTAAATACATGAATGTAGCACAAGCTATTTATACAAATATTACTTACGATGATAATGGCGGATTTGTTTTAACAGGTAATGATAATTCTAAAGGTTTTTATTTTTTAAACAATAATTTATTAGAACCCAAATATGCTGATCTAAAAGTGATAAAGGGGGGCGAGTATGTGATGGTAAAATCACAAACTGTAAAATCAACACAGTCTGGCAAGCTAATACAGCCTGGAAGATGGGGCTATGTAAATAATAATTACATAGAATTTTTCGAAGATTGAAAATCATTGCATAAAGAATTATTAAAGAAGGCTCATTTACTGAGCCTTCTTTATTTAACAGAGTTACTGTTGTAATGCGATATTGTTTTTTGCAGAAAAGCCTGAATTCGGTTAGTTAAGCTATGCAGAATCAGTGATGAGTTTTTATCGGGTTATTATTTTCAATGCAGTTTTCTTGATCACTACTTTTCTCAGTACCCGGTTTTAACCTGGGTAGATAAAGCTCCATTCAGCTTGATAAACTTCCTGTTTCAAAAGAAGATAGCTGCCGATAAATCAATTTTTATCGTACTAAAACCATAGCAGTATTGGCTTTTTGTTTTTATTTCCCCTTTAAATACAAATGTCTTAATTTCGATTTTTCAAATAGTTGTTTAACTAACTAATTTCAGATTATGTCAAAAAGAATCATAAAAAAAGTAGCCGTTCTGGGCAGTGGTGTAATGGGCAGCCGTATTGCCTGTCATTTTGCAGGAGTAGGATTGAAGGTGTTATTGCTGGATATACAGCCCAAGGATTTAGCTGCAGATGCAAAGCCGGCAGAAAAAAATAAAATTGTAAACGATGCACTTACTGCGGCCATCAAATCAAACCCATCGCCGGTTTATAATAAAGACGTGCTTAAAAAAATTACCACGGGCAACTTTACCGATAACATGAAAGATATTGCCGATTGCGATTGGGTGATTGAAGTGGTGGTGGAAAGGCTGGATATTAAACAACTGGTTTTTACGGATGTTGAAAAATACCGCAAGCCAGGTACATTGATCACATCCAATACATCGGGTATTCCCATACACATGATGACCGAAGGGCGGAGCGATGATTTTAAAAAACATTTTTGCGGTACACACTTTTTTAATCCGCCAAGATATTTGCGCCTGCTGGAAATTATTCCAACACCGCATACCGATCCGGAAGTAGTTGATTTTTTAATGAACTATGGTGATCTTACATTGGGTAAAACAACCGTTTTATGTAAAGACACACCTGCTTTTATAGCCAACCGTGTTGGCGTTTTTGGTATGATGGCCATTATGAATGTCATGGAAAAACTGCAGTTATCGGTTGATGAAATTGACGCACTTACGGGTCCTATAGTAGGAAGACCTAAGTCTGCCACATTTCGCACTGCAGATGTTGTAGGCATTGATACCTTAGTTAAAGTAGCTAATGGTGTTGCAGATAATTGTCCCAATGATGAGGCAAAAGAAATCTTCAACATACCAACCTGGTTAAATAAAATGGTGGAGAATAACTGGCTGGGCGATAAAACTGGGCAGGGCTTTTTCAAAAAAATGCCCCCAACGCCTAAAGGGGAGAAAGAAATTCATGTTCTGAATCTTACAACACTTGAATACGAACCTCGTAAAAAACCAAAGTTTGCAACCTTAGAAGCAGCCAAGCCAATTGAAGATTTAAAAACGAGAATAAAAGCTTTGTGTGCCGGTACTGACAAAGCCGGAGAATTTTATCGTCAGTTTCATTACAATCTCTTCTCTTATATTTCTCACCGCATTCCCGAGATAAGCGATGAATTATACCGTGTAGATGACGGCATGATGGCAGGTTTTGGCTGGGAGATTGGTGCTTTTGAAAGCTGGGATGTGTTGGGTGTTGCCAAAACAGCCGAAGCCATGAAAGCTGCTAGTTACAAGGTTGCGGTATGGGTTGATGAAATGCTTGCAACAGGAGCAACATCTTTTTACAAAGTAGAAAATGGAAAAAGACTTTGCTATGATGTAGAAAGTAAATCTTACAAAACAATGCCGGGTGGTGGTGCATTTATAGTGATGAAGAATTTCGAGAATGAAACCGTTTGGAAAAATTCAGCATGCCGCACCTATCATTTGGGTAATGATGTTTTAGGACTGGAGTGGTACACAAAAATGGGTAGCATTGGGGGCGAAGTGCTTGAAGGTATTCAGCGTTCCATTGCTTTGGCAGAAGATAAATACAAAGGATTGGTTATAGCCAATGAAGGATCAAACTTTAGCGCCGGTGCTAATGTAGCCATGATATTTATGATGGCGATTGAGCAGGATTATGATGAAATTGAAATGGCAATCCGCCAGTTTCAAAATACGATGATGAGGGTGCGTTACTCAGGTATACCGGTTGTGGTTGCTCCGCACGGTCTTGCATTGGGCGGTGCATGCGAAATGAGTTTACATGCTGATAAAGTTATTGCTGCTGCCGAAACATACACCGGATTAGTGGAGGTTGGTATTGGTGTTATTCCCGGTGGTGGCGGAACCAAAGAATTTGTTTTACGTGCTGCCGATGAAGTACACAGCGGCGAACCCGAAACCATTCCTTTACAAAACCGTTTCTTAACCATTGCAACTGCAAAGGTTGCCACATCGGCACACGAAGGATATGACTTGGGCATTTACAGAAAAGGAAATGACATAGTATGTTTGAACCAGGGAAGAAGAATTGCAGAAGCCAAACAGGCGGTTATTGAATTGTATGACGATGGGTATGTAATGCCGGTGCAGCGTACAGATATAAAAGTATTGGGCCGTTCTATGCTGGGTGCCATGCATGCCGGTATTAATGGCATGTGGCGTGGTAAATACGCAACTGATCATGATGTAACTGTTGGCAAAAAACTGGCTTATGTAATGTGTGGCGGCGACTTAAGTGAACCTACTTTGGTAAGCGAGCAATATTTGCTTGATCTAGAAAGAGAAACATTTTTAAGCTTAACCGGGGAGAAAAAAACATTAGAGAGAATTCAAAGTATATTAAAAAATGGAAAGCCATTACGAAATTAAATAACATTGTATAATAATTTTGTAAAGCATCCTAAATTTTCAGGGGTGTTTTTTTATTTGGATTTTTAAATAGCGTTTACCTCATAGGGATTGCAAATTTTGCACTGTTAGCTTTCGGGAAGAAGTGATGATAATTTCTACTGTTCACAATTTTTACTCAATCCTTGTTGATATTAACTATTGAGTCGTCATTAAATGATTTAGGTCTGGGCACATCTATACCACAAGCTAACAGATTATTTTATACAGTATTTAAAATAAAATTAGCAAAGTAAAATTTGGTAGATAAAAAAATGGTTCATAATTATTTTTTTTAGGTACAAACTTTTTTATCTTAATCATTACATAATTTAACTGCAGCAGAAATAACATAAAACTGATATTGTGTATCAAAATTAAATTTAACTTTGGGTTTAATATATTTATCTAACTATGGTGATACTATGTATTGAAAATCTAACAAAAAATTATAAAGCAGTTAAAGCGTTGGATAGTGTTAGTTTTTCTGTGCCTGCAAAAACAGTTTTTGGCATTTTGGGTCCAAATGGCAGTGGGAAAACTACTTTGCTTGGCATTGTAATGGATGTGATAAAAGCTTCGGGGGGCACTTATAACTGGGCAGGTAATTCAGGCGAGGCTAATGATTTTAGGAAGAAAATTGGTACTCTTTTGGAAACTCCCAATTTTTATCATTATCTCTCTGCTGAAAAAAATTTACAGATTGCAGCCAAAATTAAAGGACGTGGGGAAGCTGATATAGAAAAGGTTTTAAAAATTGTAAATCTTTACGAGCGCAAGGATTCTAAATTTAATACTTTTTCACTCGGCATGAAACAGCGATTGGCCATTGCATCAGCGTTATTAGGTGATCCTGATATTTTAGTCTTTGATGAACCTACAAATGGGTTGGATCCCGCTGGTATTGCAGAGATTAGGGAGTTGATAAAAAAATTATATATAGGTGGAAAAACGATTATTATGGCAAGCCATATATTAGATGAGGTGGAAAAAGTTTGTACCCATGTTGCCATTATTCAAAAAGGTATTCTAAAATCAGTTGGCTCTGTTTCAGATTTGATGAATCTCTCGACAGTTAGTACAAACATTTTAATTGAGCTAAGTGCTACAGATAACACTGCATTAAAAAACATACTGCAGCAATTGGATGGTGTACTCTCTATAACAGCATTTGGCAATGACTTGCATATAAATTGTATAGAAAGTATTACTGGAGAAAAACTTAATCGTTTTTGTTTTGAAAACGGCATTTCACTTAATAAATTACATGTAAAACGGACAACATTAGAAACAAGATTTTTGGAAATCACTGGAAAACAAAGTGACAAGTAATTCTTTTTTAAATATTTTTATAAAATGATTAATCTTTTAAAAATAGAGTGGCTTAAAATAAAAAGCTATACCGGGTTTATCTTGCTAGCGTCTTTTTTTGCAGTAGGCGTTGTTGCATCAAATTATATTGTTTATATTTTTAAAAGGAATGTGCTAGATCAAGTTGAAGCATCAAAATTAATATTTTCTGGTTCTCCGTTTGATTTTGAGATGGTATGGAAAACGGTAACCTATTACAGCAGTTATTTTTTAATCCTGCCTGCTTTGTTACTGGTTATTTTGATGGCAAACGAATTTAATTATAAAACACATCGGCAAAATATTATAGATGGGTTGAGTAGATACGATTTTTTGAAAGTTAAACTGGCTATTGCATTGGTATTTGCACTTGGCAGTACATTAATTGTGATTATTACTGCATTGGTATTTGGCGCAACATCAGGGTCTTCATTTTCTGTAAATGGATTTGAAAATGTAGGATACTTTTTTTTAAAGGCCTCTACCTATAATATTATTGCCATACTAATTGCTTTACTAACTAAAAAGTCTGGGGTTGCTATAGCACTTTTTTTTATTTATACTATATTTGAAAATGGCGTGTCGTTATTGTTATTTTTTTTAGCCGTAAAAATAAAGAAAGACAATCACCATGATTTTGGAAATTTGGGTAATTATTTACCCATGAATGCATCCGACGGGTTGTTAACATCACCATTTGATCAATTCTCTGGGATGACCAGAGATATAATACCTTCAGACAATAATAAACTAGTGCTTGCGTGTGCAATAGTTTATATTATTATATTTTATTATTGGAGTAAAATAAAAATGATGCGTTCTGATCTTTAGTTTATTTTTTTATCAGATTGGTAAACGCCTGTCCAATGTTTTCGTAGTTAAATTTAAATCCGGCATCCATAATTTTTTTACAACTTACCGTACTGCTTTTTAGTAGTTCAATACTTCGTTGTCCCATTAGGATCTTTAAAACGTATGCCGGTAAATACATAGGTATGTAAAATTTACCGTTCATAGCTTTTGCTAATGTTATTGTAAGTTTTTTGTTGCTTACAGGGTATGGAGCAACTGCATTATAAACACCGCTATTACTTTCATTTTCTAAGGTATATATAATCATTCGGCACAGGTCATTAATATGAATCCAGCTAATCACCTGTTTTCCATTGCCTAAAATAGTGGCAGCGCCTAGTTTAATTGTTTTTTTAAATTTAGCTAAAGCACCTCCATTATTACTAAGCACTATACCAATTCGCAGTTTCACTAAACGAATACCTAGGTTTGTAATTGCATCTATGCTTGCTTCCCAACTCTTGCAGGTTGTTCCTAAAAAACTATCGTCGGCCTCGTCTGTTTCAATAAAAGGGATGGCTGCTTCCTTGTTTGTACCATACCAGCCAATAGCACTGGCGCTAATAACTGTTTTTACCTTATTAATGTTATTTTTTAAAAGGTTAATGATCAGTTTGCTACTCTGAATACGGCTATCAACGATTTCATTTTTATATGCTTTTGTCCATTTATTTGCCACAACAGCGGCACCTGCTAAATGCACAATACAATCTGCTTGAAGTATTTCATCAGCATGTATTTTTTGTGTTTTTATATCCCAAAAGGCATAACTCAAATTTGTATGTGCTGGTCTGTTATTTAAGCTCCTACTTAATATAATTACTTTATATCCCTTTGTAAGTAAGGTGGCAGATAAAGATGTGCCAACCAAGCCAGTGCCACCTGTTATTAAAACTGTTTTCATGTAATTTATTAAATTAAACTATTTATATTGTAACAAAAATAAGGTCATCTTGTTTAATGTAATGCACATTCATTCATTTTTAATTTGTAATTTTAGTTCTAAAGTTTTATTTATATGAATTGTATTTATAAGTTCCTTTTTCTTTTTTATTTTATTATCCCATCATCACTTACTGCACAAACAATAGCAATTTCTGATTTTGAAAGAGAAGATGATCGAGATATGAATTTTAATATAATTGGAAAAGCGGGTAACAATATTTTGGTTTATAAAAATATCCGCTCTAATCATAAAATAAGTATTTATGATAAGGATATGAATACCTTAGAAATAGTTCGTCTTGATTTTCTGCCTGACCGAACTTTGAATATTGATTTTATTACTTACCCCGATTATTTTTACATGATTTATCAATATCATAAAGGGAATGTTTTGTATTGTATGGGAGTAAAAATGAATGCCCAAGCCCAAAAAATAAACGACCCCGTGGAGTTAGATACTACTCTTATTCCGCTTCTATTGGGCAATAAGATTTATAGTACTATTTATAGTGAAGATCGTAAAAAAATTATGATTTTTAAAATACAAACGCGCAACGATAAATTTAATATGCAGACCTTATTATTGGATCAGGATCTTAAAATACTTAATAAGAGTAGGTATTTGGTAGAATATAATGAACGAAAAGAAAACTATGATAATTTTTTGTTGTGTAATGATGGAACTTTTGTTTTTACCTATGCCAAGCAATCGGGTAACCGGGATAATTACAATGCTTTAGGGTTGCTAATAAAGGCGCCACTTCAAAATTCATTTGCTTATCAGGATATCAATTTGAATGAAAATTATATTGATGAGGTAAAACTTAAAATCGATAATCGAAACAGTCGTTTTCTTATCAATACTTTTTACTATAAAAAAAATAGAGGTAATATAGCAGGGCTGTTTACTTATATTTGGGATAAAACAAGAGACGAAACCTATGTATCGCAGTTTACCGAATTAGATGATTCATTACGTGCCGAAGCTAATTCCACAGGCTTGTTGCGCTTTTCCTTAGATGAATTTTTTATTCGTCAAGTCATTGTAAAATCTGATGGGGGATTTATTTTGACAGCGGAAGACTTTACCAGCAATAAACAGGGTAGTAATGATTTTAATCGGTATGATTATTTGTACAATCCCTATTCTCTTTCTTCTGGCAATTATTATTACAATCCGTATACTGGATATTATAGGCCGTTAAATAGTTACAATAATAGAAATACGAGATTCTATTATGAAAATATACTGGTACTGAGTATAAGTAAAACGGGACATATAACTTGGAGCAAAGTAATACATAAGAGTCAGTTTGATGATAATGAAGAAAATTTTATTTCATTTTCTACAATGATATCAGGCAATGAAATACATTTTTTATTTAATGAAGACAAAAAGAATCAGATTTTAGCAGATCAGGTTATTTTTGCTGATGGAACTATCAAAAGACATCCCACACTAAAAAGTTTGCAAAAAGGTTACGAGTTTATGCCAAGCTTGAGCAAGCAGGTGGGGTCCAATCAGCTTATTATTCCTTGCATCTATCGAAATAATATTTGTTTTGCAAAGGTGCGATTTTAACAAATTGCTATAAGGGGGTAAAGCCTAGACAAACATTTTTCTTTAAGTAATAATAATTACTCATTTTTGCTAAGCAATTAATTACTAAATAAAAATTCTTTTTTAATTGACTGGAATCTTCAAAGCAAATAATTCATATAACAATTTTCTATTGTTATTCTATGCCTTGTTGCTAAAGCTTCCCATGTTCCTGCATTTAAAAGTGCCAGAACCTCAACAATTAGATGGTTTTTTATACCGACAATTATTAATTGGATTAAAGCCTATTGGAATTGGCATTCCCTTTATATACCCTTTATTAGCCTTTATTTTATTATATATCCAAGCGGTTTATTTTAATAAGTTAGTTAACGATCAAAGAATACTACATCGGCCAAATTACCTTACTGCAATGAGCTATCTCCTCATCACATCTTTTTTTACGGATTGGAATGTTTTATCTGCGCCACTCATTATAAATAGTTTATTAATTTGGGTTTGGTCAAAAATGAGCGGCCTGTATAATAATCATAAACCGAAAGCAACCTTATTTAATATAGGCCTTATTATAGGAGTATGCACTTTTTTTTATTTTCCTTCAATAGCATTTACACTGTTAATAATTTTTGGATTAGCCATTACCCGTCCTTTTAAACTAGCAGAGTGGTTAATTGCCTTACTGGGTATTCTTACACCTTATTATTTTTTATTGGTATTTGTATTTTTAGCTGATAAATGGCAAGGGTATAAATTTCCTGGCTTTACTTTTAGTAGGCCACTTTTTTATCAATCTCAGTGGGCTTATGCAGCTATCTTTATTGTGTTAATTAGTGCCATTGTAGGAATAATTTATATTCAGAAAAACTTTATGCGTCAGTTAATACAGGCCCGTAAAAGCTGGAATCTCACTTTTTTATATTTGATGGTAGCTATTTTTGTTCCTTTTGTAAATGCAACACACAGTTTCGAGTATTGGATTCTTTGCGCAGTGCCACTCGCCGCGTTTATAGCTGCAACTTTTTTGTATCCTGTAAAAAGTGCTTTTCCACTTGTGTTACATTGGCTAATGGTTTTTTTTATAATCGTTATCAGTTACTTCACATAAAAATTGAAAACCAAATTGTATCTTTACAGGAGATATCTATTAATATTAAATAAGCACAAAGGAATTAATAAAAAAATAGTGTAAGAAATTAATTTTACTTTAAACTTAAATAGTTTCTTTCATCATCTATAAATAAACTTCATACATGAAATTTGGTGTAGTAATTTTTCCAGGCAGTAACTGCGATAGAGATATGATTGAAGCCCTACAAAATGACCTGCAGCAGGAAGTTATTCAACTTTGGCACAAAGACAAAGATTTGAGCATGTTTAGCATCGAAGATTGTATAGTTTTACCTGGGGGGTTTAGTTACGGCGATTATCTCCGTTGCGGTGCCATTGCTCGTTTTAGTCCCATGATGCAATCTGTAATTGAATTTGCAAATAAAGGTGGAAGGGTTTTAGGTATTTGTAACGGGTTCCAAATTTTGTGCGAAAGTGGATTACTACCTGGTATTCTTTTACGTAACAGTCAGCAACAATTTGTGTGTAAAAATATTTTTATGAAGGAATCTTCTTCAGAATCTGCTGCGGCTTTGATGATACCTGTTGCCCACGGCGAAGGAAGATTTTTTGCAAATGACGCCACGCTGGAGACCATGGAAATGCATCGCCAGGTAATTTATCGGTATTGTGATGAAAAGGGAAATATCAATGCAGCTGCCAATCCCAATGGTGCCGTCCATAATATTGCCTGTATCTGCAATAAAGAAAGAAATATTTTTGGTATGATGCCGCATCCCGAAAGAGCTGTTAGCAGAGCGTTGGGTAATGTTGATGGCAAGATTATTTTTAGTCACCTGTTTGGAATAAATTAACAATTTTAAGGGTTAATCCGTCGTTAATCCGGCAAACCCCACTTTATAATTTCCTAATTTTGCATATGAATAAATTATACATGAAGAAGATAGTTTTAGCAACGGGGATGTTGTTCTTTGCTGGGTTTGTGCATGCACAAATAAATAACCCGGTGTTATGGACTTACTCAGCAAAAAAAATTGCTGATAAAACCTACGAACTGCACATAACAGCAACTATAATCGGTAACTGGCATTTATATGCACAGGATGCAGGCGAAGGCCCCGAGCCAACCACATTTAAATTTACGACCAACCCACTGATAAGTTTTGATGGAAAAGTGAAGGAAATTGGGAAGTTGGAAAAATCTTTCGATAAGAACTTTAATTCTGTATTGAAATATTATAACAACAAAGTTGATTTTGTTCAAAAAGTGAAGGTGAAATCTTCCATTGCCACCGTGGTTAAAGGCACTGTAAACTTTATGGTATGTAACGACAGTAAATGCCTTCCTCCCAAGGATATTCCTTTTACAATTAATGTTGGCGGAAAATAGAACCCTTGAACAATGTTTCCGATATCATGTGTCGGGAATATTTTTAAATAATTACCATGCAATTCAAAAGGATAGTATCATTATTAACTGCAATAATCTTTCTCTTCCAGTTTTCGGTTTTGGCCCAAGATTCTGCCGCTGTTAAATGGCAGGCAATCGGAAAAAAAATTGGAGTTGGGCAATATGAAATTAAATTTACAGGCACCATTAAAGCCGGTTGGCATGTTTATACAAAGTCAAATGTGGCCGCAGGTCTGGAGGGATTGAAAATTACTTTTTCAGATTCAGCAATACAAAAAGCAGGAGACCAACAAATAACAGGCGAAACCAGAACCATAGCAGATAAAATTTTTGAAACACAGTCGGAGGTTATTGTAAACAACCTGGTGGTTTTACAAAAAATAAATTTAAGTGGTACCATTCCGGCAAAATTAAAAGTAACATTACTGTTTAATACTGCCAACAACGATGCTTTTATTCCCGAAGAGAATAAGATTGAAATTGATATGGAAGGCGGCGTAGATGTATCAACTTCAAACAGAATTTTAATTTCATCCGTTGATTTAAAAAAACCAGTTAATGACTGCGGTGGCACCGGGCCTATATCGGGGGACTTGCTTACTATTTTTCTGTTGGGTTTTTTGGGTGGGTTGTTTGCTTTAATAACACCTTGTGTATTTCCTATGATCCCCCTGACTGTTTCATTCTTTACAAAAAAAGCCATTTCCAAAAGGCAGGGTGTTTTTAACGCAAGCCTGTATGGTTTTTTTATCTTTCTTATTTATGTATTGCTGAGCGTGCCTTTTTATTTTTTAGATAGTGCAAGCCCGGAGATACTAAATTCCGTTTCCACAAATCCCTGGCTCAACGTTATCTTCTTTGCAATATTTATTCTGTTTGCATTATCCTTCTTCGGCCTTTACGACATAAGTTTACCAAGTGGTTTCTCCGGCAAAGCCGACGCTAAGTCAGGCAGCGGAAATATTATCGGTATATTCTTTATGGCTCTTACATTGGCCATTGTGTCTTTCAGTTGTACCGGACCCATTTTGGGATCGTTGCTGGTGGGATCTTTAACCGGTGGGGCGGTTCAATTAACAGCGGGCATGGGTGGCTTTGGCCTGGCCCTGGCTTTGCCTTTTACATTGTTTGCCTTGTTTCCAAACTGGTTAAAAGCACTACCAAAATCAGGAGGCTGGCTTAATTCGGTAAAAGTGGTATTGGGTTTTGTTGAAGTTGCATTGGCAATAAAATTTTTATCAAATGCCGATCTTGTGATGCATTGGGGTATTTTAAAAAGAGAAGTATTTATAGGCATATGGATAATAGTAGGTACCGGCATAACCCTTTACCTGCTTGGAAAAATAAAATTCCCACTCGATAGCCCAAGAAAAAAACTTACGAAAGCAAGGTACTTTTTAGCAGCAGTATTTTGTGTGTTTACCATATACCTGATACCGGGTTTAACCAATACAAAATATGCAAACCTTAATTTGATAAGCGGGTTTCCGCCGCCGCTTTGTTACAGTGTTTATCAAAATCCGGTTAACTGTAAAAACTTTGAGCCTGTAAAAGATTATGAACTGGGGGTACAAAAAGCAAAGGCCGAAAATAAACCGATATTGATTGATTTTACAGGCTATGCATGTGTAAACTGCCGGCGTATGGAAGAAAATGTGTGGACAGATCCTGAAGTAAAGGCCCTGATGACTGAAAAGTTTATCCTTGTTTCGCTTTATGTTGATGATAAACAAAAGCTTCCTGCAGCAAAGCAATTTACTTATACCACCAAAGAGGGTATTCAGAAAGAGATTTTAACCGTTGGTGACAAATGGGCAACATTCGAAACCGAAAATTTTAAGAACAATGCCCAGCCACTTTATGCCATTTTAAATGGCGATGAAATTTTAATGAACAATCCGGTGGCTTATACTCCCAATATAAAAGAGTATAAAGAATGGCTCCTCTGCGGCCTTGATGCATTTGAGAAATCAAAAAAATAATAACCTGATAGAATACTTTGGCAAAGTTTTAAACGTTGCCAAATTGGATTTAAAAAACCTCCACATAAATGGAGGTTTTTAATTTGAATCGGGGGATTACAGATTTTTCTTCTCCTGTTGAGAAGTGTGTAATGATTTTATAATGCAATTTGTTTTTCAGTCATCATTTTGCGCAGGTTAATTAAACCATAGCGCATACGGCCCAGGGCAGTATTAATGCTGCAGCTGGTAAGGTCGGCAATTTCTTTAAAGCTTAAATCGGCATAGTGGCGTAATATGATTACTTCACGCTGATCTTCAGGTAGCAGATCAACCATTCTCCTTACTTTATCCTGGCTTTGGCCGCTCATTATTTTTTGATCGGCACCTGGCTCAGAAAAATTCAACACTTCAAAAATGTCGCGGTCGTCGCTGGTTTTAATAGTTGGTGTACGTTTAACTTTTCTAAAATGGTCTACACACATATTGTGTGCAATACGCATTGCCCATGGTAAAAACTTGCCTTCATCGGCATAACGGCCACCTTTTAAAGTGTCGATGATGCGGATGAACACTTCCTGGAAGATATCTTCAGTCAGGTACTTGTCTTTTACCAATAAGTAAATAGAGGTATAAATTTTGTCCTTGTAACGGGTTACAATCGTTGCAAGAGCATTGGCATCGCCTTCCGTATATAAATGGATAAGCTGCTGATCGGTTAAATTGTTCAGAATTTTCATAAACTTCTACAGTTTTAGATTGTTATAATATTTAATAACATTTGCAAAAAAAAGTATACAATTGTAGAAGTCTTTATATAGGCTTTAACGATTTTTCATTTTAGTTGGATATTTGAAAGTAAAAGTGAATTCTTATTTATAAATTATTTTGAGTACTAGTGCTCTATTTTTAGAGTTTTTATACTGAGTAAAAATACGACAACACTATTTATGGTATATTTATAAACTGTACTTTAAGAAAAGTTTCACATATTGAATGTAAGCTGATTAATGTACTTATTTTTGAGGATGACCGGAATAAAAACTAAATATACAGAACAATCCATGACAAAGCCTACAGGAATTTATATTAAAGGGGCAAGGGTGCATAACTTAAAAAATATCTCTGTTACAATTCCACGTAATCAATTAATAGTAGTCACAGGCGTGTCTGGCTCGGGCAAATCTTCTTTAACAATTGATACTTTATTTGCTGAAGGCCAACGGCGATATGCCGAAAGCCTAAGTGCTTATGCTCGTCAGTTTATGCAACGTATGAATAAGCCAGATGTGGATTATATAAAAGGCTTGTGTCCAGCTATTGCTATTGAACAAAAAGTAATTACTCGTACTCCTAGAAGCACAGTGGGTAGTATGACGGAAATTTATGATTACCTACGTTTATTGTTTGCTAGAACAGGAAAAACTATTTCGCCAATAAGTGGTAAAGAAGTAAAGAAACAGGACTTAGCTGATGTAATACAAACAATTGAAAATTTGTCTATAGGAGATAAGATTTTGATGTTGGTTACTTTTAAACAACATGCAAAAAGAAATGTACAAGAAGAATTAAATATTTTATTACAGAAAGGATTTTCACGCTTATATATTAATCAAGATATAATACACATAGAAGATCTTTTAGAATCTAAGAAAAAAATTAATATAATAAAAAGTGATAAAGTATATTTATTGGTAGATAGATTAGTAGCTAAAAAATTTAATGAGGATGATCTGCACCGAATAGCCGATTCAATAAATACCGCTTTTTATGAAGGCAATGGAGAAATACATCTTGAAATAAATAAAGATAAGCTGCTACATTTTTCAAATAAATTTGAAGCTGACGGAATTTTATTTGAAGAGCCTGTGCCTAATTTGTTTTCGTTCAACAATCCTTTTGGCGCCTGCCCAACCTGCGAAGGATTTTCACAAATTTTAGGTATCGATCCAGATTTAATTATTCCGGATAAAAGTTTAAGTGTTTTTGAAGGTGCTGTTGCACCATGGAAAGGAGAGAAACTGGGTTTATGGAAAGAGTCATTTATAAAAGCGGCTAAAAAATTCGATTTTCCTATTCACAAGCCCATAATAGATTTAACCGAAAAACAAATTACACAATTATGGCAAGGCAATGAACACGCTAATGGAATCGAGGATTTTTTCAACGAAGTACAAAAGAACTTATACAAAGTACAGTATCGTGTTTTATTAAGTCGCTATCGTGGCCGAACCTTATGTACTGATTGCAAAGGTTATCGCTTAAGAAATGAAGCATTGTATATTCAAGTAGGCGGTAAACATATTGGTCAGTTGTGCGAATTGCCTGTAAAGGATTTAAATACTTGGTTTCAAAAATTAAAACTTAGTGAATATGATGAGCAAGTAGCAAAGAGAATTTTAATTGAAATTCATTACCGCATAAAAACCTTATTGGATGTTGGACTAGGTTATCTGTCTTTAAATCGCTTGGCAAATTCTTTAAGTGGTGGCGAAAGCCAACGTATTCAACTAACCCGCAGTCTTGGTAGTAATTTAACCAATTCCTTATATATTTTGGATGAACCATCTATAGGCTTACATAGCCGAGATACAGAAAGGTTAATTATTGTTTTAAAAGAATTAAGAGATCTTGGTAATACCGTTGTAGTTGTTGAGCATGATGAAATGATGATGCGTGAAGCAGATCACATTATTGATATGGGGCCGCTTGCTAGTCATTTGGGTGGCGAAGTGGTGGCCGAAGGGAGTTATGATAAAATAATAAATAATTTGGAAAGCTTAACGGGTAAATATTTATGTGGGCAACTAAAAATAGATTCCCCAAAGCAGTTGCGTAAATGGAGTAGATCGGTAAAACTGGAAGGCGCTAAACAAAATAATTTAAAAAACCTGGCGGTTGAATTTCCTTTACAGATTTTTTGTGTAGTTACCGGTGTTAGTGGCAGCGGAAAAACAACATTGGTAAAAAAAATTTTATATCCAGCTTTACAAACAAGGAAAGGACAGCTTGGTGAAAAAGCGGGGTTGCATAAATCTATCAGTGGCGATATTGATTTTATTGCGCAGATAGAAATGATTGATCAAAATCCGATTGGGAAATCTTCGCGCAGTAATCCGGTTACGTATATAAAAGCCTACGATGAAATAAGAGACCTTTACAGCAAACAGCCTCTCAGTAAAATGAGAGGATTTCAACCCAAGCATTTTTCATTTAATGTAGATGGGGGTAGGTGCGATGCTTGTAAAGGCGAAGGTGAACAGACTATTGAAATGCAGTTTTTGGCAGATGTAAATTTAACTTGTGATGTTTGTGATGGCAAACGATTTAAAGAAGAAGTACTAGAAGTAAAATATAAAGATAAAAATATTTACGACTTACTGGACATGAGTGTTGATGAAGCTATTGAATTTTTTGCTGCATCTTACGGTGAGGATAAAAATGGGATTGATGTAGCTAAAAAAATTCAACCACTTAGTGATGTAGGATTGGGCTATGTAAAACTTGGTCAATCATCAGATACTTTGTCGGGTGGTGAAGCGCAACGGGTAAAGTTGGCTTCATTTTTAGGAAAGGGTAGAACGCAGGGCAGTATTTTATTTATTTTTGATGAGCCCACAACCGGACTTCATTTTCACGATATTAAAAAATTACTAGCAAGCTTTAATGCGTTAATAGAACAGGGGCATACTATTTTAGTTATAGAACATAATACGGATGTAATAAAAAGCGCCGATTGGGTGATTGATCTTGGTCCTGAAGCGGGCAATGGAGGAGGTAATTTAGTGTTTGCCGGCACTCCTGTTGGGTTAAAAAAATGTAAAGAAAGTTATACTGGAAAATTCTTATAGGAATTACCTCGAGGAGAATTCCTATCGCAAACGATCACTATCCTTTACCATTTTTTCATCCTTATTTATTGCTCTAACAGCTAAACCAAAAGCCAGTATTACCAGACTTTGTAAAATGGCTGTTAATGAATAAGTGCCTTGCGTAAAAGTTGCCGTTTCGCGATAATACAAAAATATAAGCAGGGTTTCTAGTGAAATTCCTAATACACAGAGTCTGAGTTGCGTTTTTCTTTTTTTATAAATAAAAATATTCATTAATGCTAGTACACCAAGGGCGATGCTAGTAATCAATAGAAAAAAAGTTACTGTTGCATTCAATTCATGCAGTGCTGTATCATTTGGTTTTATACCGCTATAAAACGAAAATTTTAAGCTAGCAAAAGTGCATACCGATGCCAACAATAACCAAATAGATTGAATGCGTTGTATCATGATAATAATTTTAAACAAAATTAATTCAAAAGTGGTATAAAAAAACTTCCCATTAAAGGAACTTTTTTTTATGTAGATAGATTTGTGGTGTTTTTTTATTGGTTTACAAAGCAGATATTTTTTTGCCATCTGCAATGCCACATTAATTTTATTATGGAGAGCACAAAGTTATGTAAGTATCAACCCAACATTAGAGATGGTCTTCTTGTAGCTTATTATATTGACTGCCACAAGCCAATTTAATACATTGTTTATAATATAAATTTAATAAAGTACACAATATTATTTATGTATATAAAATTATATTTTTTATATTGATAAGTAATGTTCTTAAAGTTGCTTAATTGGTAAAAGCTTAATTCAGCTCGGGGTATAGTGGAAATTGTTTCATAAATAGTTTTACGTCTGTTGCAACTGCGGCAATTGCATCTACGTTGTCTATATTCATTAAAACGGTGTCAATAAAATCAACCACTATTTGCATGTGTTCTTCCTTCATACCTCTGGTAGTAATGGCAGGCACTCCAACTCTAATACCAGAAGTTACAAAAGGGCTTTTATCATCGTAAGGCACTGCATTTTTATTTAAAGTAATGTGCGCTTTATCTAATGTTTCTTGTGCTTTTTTTCCAGTGATGTTTTTATTGCGTAGGTCAATAAGCATTAAATGGTTATCGGTACCACCACTAATAATTTGATATTTTTTTTCTGTAAATGCATTTGCCATTGCTTGTGCATTAGCAACAATCTGTTTTGCATAAACTTTAAATTCATCGCTTAATAATTCTCCAAAGGCAATGGCTTTTGCAGCAATAACATGCTCTAGGGGGCCGCCTTGTGTGCCTGGGAACACGGCCATATCTATCAAATTGCTCATCATGCGTATATTACCTTTTGCATCTTTTAGTGCAAAGGGATTTTCAAAATCCTTATACATTAATATAATGCCGCCACGAGGGCCACGTAAAGTTTTGTGTGTTGTGCTGGTTACAAAATGGCAATATGCAAATGGCGAGTTTAATAAACCAGCTGCAATTAATCCTGCAGGGTGAGCCATATCGCACATTACTAAAGCACCAACTTCATCTGATACTTTTCTTATTCTAGCATAATCTATATCTCTGCTGTAAGCAGATGCTCCGCAAATAATAAGTTTTGGTTTTTCTGTTCTAGCTTTTTCTTCTAGCATTTCGTAATCAATTAGTCCGGTATCTTTTTTTACGGTATAAAAATATGGCTGATATAATTTGCCCGAAAAATTAACTGGAGAGCCATGTGTAAGATGACCGCCCATGCTAAGATCTAAACCAAGTATTTTATCACCTGGTTGTAAAATGGCCAACATTAATGCTGCGTTTGCCTGCGCGCCACTATGCGGTTGAACGTTTGCATATGCACAGTTAAATACTGTTTTTATACGGTCAATTGCCAGTTGTTCTACTTGGTCTACAATTTCGCAACCACCATAATACCTACGTCCGGGGTAGCCTTCGGCATATTTATTGGTTAGTGATGTGCCCATTGCCTGCATAACCTGTAGACTAGTAAAGTTTTCGGAAGCGATCAATTCAATGCCATTGCGTTGACGATCTAATTCCATATTAATTAAATCAAAAATTAATTTATCTTTTTGCATTTGTACGTTTTAGAAATGCAAATATAAGCAGCATATAGAATTTTTCTTATTCATTTATTAACTATTGTGTGTATAAAATACACGAATTAATCAAAAAGTATTACTTTCACACCCGTTTATAGTTTAAGATAGAAGGTTTAGTAAACTAAATGTACTGCCCAAGGCAGATTAGTTATTAAAAATGAAGGCAATTATTCCGCTTGCGGGAGCAGGTACAAAACTTCGTCCGCATACATATACACAACCCAAAGCCTTAATACCACTGGCGGGTAAAACAATACTTAATATTATTGTAGATCAGCTGCATGAAGCGGGTATTAATGATTTTATTTTCATTATAGGTTACCTGGGAGAGAAGATACAAGATTATGTAGAAAAAAATTATCCTAATTTAAACGCTCATTTTGTTCAGCAGAATGAGCGATGTGGAACTGGCCATGCTATTAATTTAACCAGAGATTTGGTTGGAAACGATGAAGTATTAATTGTATTAGGCGATACCATTGCAGATTACGATGTAAGAGAAATTATTAATTCGCCTTTTTCTATGTTGGGTGTAAAGAAAGTAGATGATCCACGAAATTTTGGAGTAGCTGAAATTGAGGAGGATGGCTTTATTAGTAAGTTGGTAGAAAAGCCATCTATTCCAAAAAGCAATATGGCATTGGTAGGCGTTTATAAGATTAAGGAAACCGATTTTTTATTTTCTTGCCTTGAGAATTTAATTGTAATTAAGAATGATTATAACGATGAGTTTAGTTTAACGGAAGCTTTGGAATGTATGATGCAGCGAGGGGCAAGGTTTAAAGCATTTAAAGTTCCTAACTGGTTTGATTGTGGCAAAAAAGAAACATTGTTGGAATCTAATGCAACTTTATTAAAAAAATTTGGAGGAAACGTAGGGCAGGGACATAGTTACGAGAACACTATTATTATTCCTCCGGTTTCTATAGCTGAAGGCTGTGATATAAAAAATTCTGTAATTGGGCCCAATGTTACTATTGGTGAACATACCCGACTTAATCATGCAATTGTTAAAAACTCGATTATCGGCTCTTACTCCAACCTTATGGAAATTGTTTTAAGTAAATCACTAATTGGCAGCGATGCCGAAATAAAAGGAGTAAATAGGAGTCTCAATATAGGGGATAATACCTCCATTGATCTTAGCGGTGGTGGCACGGGCCTTGGTTAATCTTTAATTTCATCTTTTTTACTCCAATTAGCTTAAAATCATACTAGAGAGATAAATACTGTCTTTTATAAAATAAATTTATTTGCTTTGTATTTCAAAGAGCTTTTAATTTATTAATCTATTTTAGCGATATCTGAAAAAAGTACTTCAATTATAATGCAAAATCGAGTTACAAAACTATTTAATATTGATTATCCGATTGTACAGGCGGGTATGATTTGGGCTAGTGGTTGGCGTCTTGCAAGTGCTGTAAGCAATGCTGGCGCATTAGGTATTATTGGTAGCGGGAGTATGTATCCAGATGTATTGCGAGCGCATATTAAAAAATGTACCGCAGCTACAAAAAAATCATTTGGGGTTAATTTGCCATTAATTTACCCCGATATTGATAAGCACATTCAAATTATTATTGAGGAAAAAGTTCCCATAGTATTTACATCGGCAGGTAATCCAAAAATTTGGACTTCCATTTTAAAAGAGCATGGAATAAAAGTAGTGCATGTAGTTAGTAGCAGTAGCTTCGCGATTAAAGCGCAGGATGCCTGCTGTGATGCGGTGGTTGCTGAAGGATTTGAGGCTGGCGGACATAATGGTAGAGATGAAACAACAACTATGGTTTTAATACCCGCTGTTTGTGCTGCTGTTAACATACCGGTATTAGCTGCAGGTGGTATTGCTACTGGCAGACAAATGTTGGCAGCCATGGTTTTGGGGGCAGAAGGGGTACAGGTAGGCAGTCGTTTTATAGCAAGTAATGAGGCCTCATCACACGATAATTTTAAAACTAAGGTGATAATGGCAAAGGAAGGCGACACACAATTATCCTTAAAGCAGTTAACTCCTGTAAGGTTATTGAAAAATAATTTTTTTAAACAAATACAAGATGCGGAAAAAAAATGTGCTTCTGTAAACGAACTTAAACAATTATTAGGAAATGGAAGAGCAAAGCTGGGTATGTTTGAAGGCAATGTGGAGGAAGGCGAATTGGAAATAGGACAGGTAAGCTCTCTTATAAACAAAATAAAACCAGCGGCAGAAATTGTGCAAGAGATATATAAAGAATTTGAAAAAGCATTAACCCAGCCAGTAAAATAATATATTTAATATTTGCACATTATTAAAAGTTAATAAATCAACCCAACAAAAATATTCCCATACCAAGGTAAGTTTAGCATCCGTTTTAAAAAAAGATTATTTTCTAGCGGCATCCTATCATTTAAAGCGTATTTAATGTAGTTGTTTGTATATAATTTACCTCAATTATTTTACCACTAGTAAACTAATTATTATAACACTCTTGCTAATTTGCTGGCTATTCTTTCGCCATCCATAGCTGCACTTACAATACCGCCAGCATAACCGGCACCTTCGCCGCAGGGATAAAAATTATCTAACTGAGGATGTGTTAAAGTTTCGGGATTACGACAGATGCGAACTGGGGAGGAAGTGCGACTTTCTGTAGCAACAACTACTGCCTCATTGGTAAAATAGCCTTGCATTTTTTTTCCAAAAGATGTAAATCCTTTAGCGAGTGATTGATTAATAAAATTGGGTAAAACATATTGTAATTGGGTAGATTGTAAACCAGGTAAATACGAGTTAGTTGGTAAGGAATTAGATAGGTTACCGTTACTAAAATCAGCCATACGTTGTGCAGGGGCAACCATTTTTCCACCTCCTGCATTAAAACATTTCTGTTCTATCATTTGCTGAAAATGTAGTAATAACAGTGGGCTATTTAAATCAACCTCTTTTCTATTATTAGCTTTTAATTCTTTATAAGCATCTTCTAGTTTAACTTGAACTACCATACCACTATTGGCGTAAGGGTTATTTCTTTTTGATGGGCTCCAGCCATTAACTACCATTTGACCTGCAGAAGTAGCTGCAGGAGCTATAATACCACCAGGGCACATACAAAATGAAAATACACCTCTGTCATTTACTTGTTTTACTAAGGTGTATGAAGCTGGGGGTATATTTTTATCTCTAATTAGGCAGTGGTATTGAATATTGTCAATTATTTGTTGGGGGTGTTCAACTCTTACGCCAAGTGCAAATTCTTTTGCTTCAATTAAAATTCTTTTTTTATGTAGTAATTCAAATATATCTGATGCACTATGTCCTGTTGCTAATATAAATGCATCGGCATTAAAAATATATCCATCTGCTGTTGTAACAGATTTTATTTTTTGATTGGAGATATTAAAATCAATAACTTTTTTTTCAAACAAAAATTCGCCACCACTATCAATAATTTGTTTACGCATGGCGGTAATAATTTGTGGCAGTTTGTTGGTGCCAATATGTGGGTGTGATTGGTAAAGGATTTGATCTTGTGCGCCAAAGTGTACGAAAAGATTTAGAATACGATTAATATCACCTCTTTTATTACTTCTGGTATATAGTTTTCCGTCGCTGTAAGTACCAGCACCACCTTCACCAAAGCAATAATTACTCTCTGGATTTACAATGCCTTCTTTATTTAGTATGGCAAGATCCCGACGTCTTGATCTAACATCTTTTCCTCTTTCTAGTATTACGGGTTTAATGCCTTGTTCAATTAAGTGTAGTGCAGCGAAAAGGCCTGCAGGGCCTGCACCAATAATTACAACTTTTTTTTCAGCATTTTTTACTTCCTTAAAATTAAAGGATTGTATTTCTCTTTGATGAAATGGCTCCTCAATGAATGCATTTATTGTTAAGTTAACCCAAATTGTTTTTGCCCTTGCATCAATAGATTGCTTTAAAATATGATAGCCAGAAACGGATCTAATTTTTTTTCCGGTTGTATTGGCAATTATTTTTTTTACGGATAAGATATCAGAGGCTTCTGATGGCAGAAGTTTAATAGTGAGTTTTTGTTGCATTTTTAAAAGCCAGATTTTTATTCCGGAATTTTTTATACTAGGTATACTGTTTTTTAAAACGGTAAATCATCAACGGCATCGGGTGGTGCAGCGGAAAAAGTATCTAGCGGCTCTAGGTAATCGCTATCTGTTTTAGAGCTGCCAGATTGGAGTATTTGTTCAATTCGCCAAGCATCTAAATTGGTTATATAATTAACTTTCCCGTCTTTTTCCCATTTACTTCCTTTAATATTAAAGTAAACTTTTATTTCGTCACCTATATTTACGCGGTCAATAATTGTTGTTTTATCCTGCACACATTGAAACTTTACATAATTAATAATGGTACGTCCGTTAAATTCCTCTGTTTTTTCTACAGCAAATTCACGAAGTTTAAATGTTTCAGTACGTTGTAAGGTTTCGTATTTTGCAATTAGCTTACCTGTTAATTCGTAACTCATAAAAATAATTTAATATTCAAAAGTAATTCTATTTATTGATAATTATTTTCTTTGTTATTCAAAAAAAGAGTTACCTTCCTCTTAGTTTATTTTTATATGCTTAAAGTAAAAATTAAGCATAAATTATAATACAAAATTGTTCTAATTTTTTGCAAAGAAATTCATATTTGTTTTTAATTTAATATGAATATTTTTTTTGAGAATGGAGGGCAAAGAATTTAGTTTATTTTGGCCTGATATTTTGGTTTAACAATGGCTTTTAAAACTTATTAGTAAGGCATAGGGATAAAAGTAAATAAATAAAAATTTTTTTTTCAACATTTTATTCGATATTCGCTGTCCGCCATTTTTTTTGATTTAATCCAAAAATATTGAGTAGGCACTAAAACAAAATATAATTTTTAACAATACTATATAAATTGCTAAGGAACTAATGGATAAAGTTTTTGAAAAAGTATGGATTAATTGTTTAGAGATAATCAAAGACATTGTAGAATGGCAGCATTTTAAAACATGGTTTGAACCTATTAAGCCAGTTGCGTTAAAAGAAAAAATATTAACGATACAGGTGCCTAGTCAATTTTTTTATGAATATATTGAAGAGCATTATGTTTCACTATTAGCCAAAACATTGAAGAGAGAATTAGGCAAAGATGCAAGATTGGAATATAGGATTATGGTGGATAGTGGAAACAGAAACAACAAGCCACAAACTATTGATGTCCCTGGTCAGGGGTACAAATCATATTCAAATAACGAAATGGATTTTCCCCTCGTCATAAATAATCCTGTAAAGAATCCCTTTGTTATTCCGGGACTTAAAAAAATGCAGATTAACCCGCAATTAAATCAAGCATATACTTTTGAAGCGTATGTTGAAGGTGATTGTAATCGTGTGGCTCGTAGAGCAGGTAAAACAGTAGCGGAGAAACCGGGGACTACTTCTTTTAATCCACTGGTAATTTATGGTGGGGTTGGTTTGGGAAAAACGCATTTAGCTCAGGCGATAGGCAATGAGGTTAAAAGGCTTCATAGTAATAAGGTAGTTTTATATGTAAGCTCCGAAAAATTCATAAATCAATTTATAGATCATGGGCGTAACGGAGCCATTAATGATTTTATACATTTTTATCAGTTAATAGATGTACTAATTATTGATGATGTTCAGTTCTTCACTCGTGCCGAAAAATCGCAGGATGCATTTTTCTCTATTTTTAATCATTTACATCAAAGTGGCAAGCAATTAATTTTAACTAGCGATAAGCCACCAAAAGATTTAGAAGGTGTGCAGGAAAGACTATTGAGTAGGTTCCGTTGGGGATTAAGTGCCGATATACAAATGCCGGATTATGATACCAAGATTGAAATTTTGGAAAAGAAAATGAAGAATGATGGCTTAGAGATGCCGCCAGAAGTGGTTAAGTACATTGCTTATAATATAAATAGCAGTGTTCGGGAGTTAGAAGGAGCATTAATTTCGTTACTAGCACAATCTTCTCTTAATAAGAGAGAAATAGACTTGGAATTAGCCAAGAAAGTACTTAGAAATTTTGTAAAATCTTCTAGTAAAGAAATTACGATAGATGCTATTCAAAAAATGGTATGTGAATATTTTGATGTGCCTTATGATAAGTTATTACAGAAAACGCGCAAGCGTGAAATTGTACAGGCAAGACAGATAACCATGTTTTTAGCAAAAGCATTTACAAAAAATTCATTAAAAACAATTGGAGAGCATTTTGGCGGCAGGGATCATACCACGGTTATTCACAGTTGTCAAACTGTAAAAGATTTAATGGATACTGATAATTTATTTAAAGAAAGTGTATTGGAACTACAGCAGAAAGTACATTTAGCCGCCATGTAAGGATAAAAAATAATTTTAAAAAATCCAGATTCGTTATCGAGTTTGGATTTTTTCTTTACTGTTAGTGGGTTTTAAAGAAATTGATATATCCGAAAAATAATATCACAAAAAATGCCTTGTTTTGTCATTTAGTTTTGGGTAATAGCACTTTGAATTGTATTTTTGCCACCCCTTACAAAATGAGGGCAGGTTAGGAGAGGTGCCTGAGTGGCCGAAAGGAACGGTTTGCTAAATCGTCGTACGGGTTAAACTGTACCGTGGGTTCGAATCCCACCCTCTCCGCAGGAGTTCTTACAAAGTTTTACATTGATCGGGTTCTCCCAATAAACCCGTCAAATATTTTTAAGTTCGGGATGTAGCGTAGCCCGGTTATCGCGCCTGGTTTGGGACCAGGAGGTCGCAAGTTCGAATCTTGCCATCCCGACATGACCACCAAAAAGGCAATCTTTAAAAAGATTGCCTTTTTTATTTTCGTCTGAAACCCTTGCCTATACTGTAATTTCACGAAATAAATAATTCACTTTTCTGGTTCGAACTGCTTGTTTATCCTTATCATACAATATTCCTTCAGGAAACACCAAGCATTGTAATTGTTATTTTTTAAAGTAGGTAGTTAAAATCCATAACTGGCTTATGTTTTCTGCGATATTCAAACTTTTTTCAATTGCTTTTTCAAGGTTAGAACTCAACTCGACATTTGCTTTACTTTCTTTCTTCAATTGATTAAGTTTATCTCTATATTTAAATAAGAATTTATCGTACCGTGTTAGCGGTTCGTTGTTTTTTTCTACTTGTCAAGTAGTTTATTTAAGGTTTACTTTTTCGGCTACTAAAAATTCTTTTACAGAAGTCCACTTGATGTGTGAATATCTGTCGTTATCATATTTTTGAAAAATAATTCGCCCTTCCATTATATCTCTCATATATTGCATTCCTTGCCAAGCAGGGTAAAGTTCGTTTTCTGAAGGTGAAAAAAATCTTGTCACTTTGATAAGAAAATTTAAAAGACTAATGCCACCTGGTCTGAATAATTTATATTGTTTTCTTGTAAGTTCTGTAAGTAATTTCACAAAGTCGTTGCACGAAAGTTTATCACCAGCTATTCTTAAATATCTTGGTGTATTATCGTCCACGGCAGCTGCAGCGGTAAATTCAGCAACATTGTCCGTAGTTGTAAATTCTAAAATTTGATTTGCATTACCCCAACATAAAATCCATTTTTGTTTTAAAAGTATTAAAGGCATATCTGTCGTTAATAAATCCATAAAAGGGCCATTAAAAATAGTTGTTGCTTTGATAGAGTTTTTGTCAAGATACTCGTGAAACTTTCTCCTAAAATCTAAATTTCTATTTTGTCCTTCTTTTAAGTTTGTAAAATCACTTGAATAGTCGCTTGGAATAAATCTTTGAACATTTGCTTGAACCGCAGCGTCTAAAAATATTTTTTGAGTGTCAATTACTGTTTCTTTTAAACCCGCCAAAGCTGAGACGATACAATGTGCTCCTATACAATGTTTTGAAATTTCTGATTTATTGCTTGTGTCCACCTGAAAAACTTGTACACCTTTTTGTTCTAAGTCTTTTACTTTTTTAATGTCTGTTTCTAAACGAACAATTGCTCGCACTTCTACATCTTTGGCTAATAATGCCTTTATAATTTTACCACCTAGATTCCCAGTCGCCCCAGCTACTACTATTATTTTTCTCATTTAATAATTATTATTTTTTAGTCTTTATGTTCAGTTTGTTCCGTCCGTTATAATGACCGCTAAGGGTTTGTATCTTAGCGAAGGTGGCGATTTTCACTACAAATATTGATGCGGAGAACCAATATTTGATTAATCACAAATGTGTCTGCAGAGCACTGAACCACCACTTTTTCCAAACCCGTGTTAGCGGTAGTTATTTTTTCTCGTTGCCTATCTTCTCCTTTTTTATTGGTGAATAATCTGTTTTGGTTTGTCCGTTCACTTGTATTTTGTCAAAGTAACATTTTACACCTGTTGCTGAATTCATATCTTCTACATTTTGAATGTGAAAATGTAAATGAGGTTCTGATGAATTGCCTGAATTTCCGCAAAGTCCAAGCAATTGTCCTTGCTTTATTTTTTGTCCTTGTTTAACTGAAATTGAATGTTGTTTGAAGTGAGCAAAAAATAAATACTCATTGTTCTGTGTTTTTATAATAACTGTGTTGCCTGGAACGTAAATAGGATTTAAAATTCCTGGCACATTGTCTTTAACTCCATCAACTACCAAAATAATTTCTCCATCACAAGGGGCAACAAGGTCTTTTCCAAAAGCATAATAATCTTCATTGGTTTTTCCGTCTGATTTATATGAATTTCCTTTCTCGTTACTTATTACAATATCAAAGGCGTTTTTTTGAGCTTCACTTTCAACATGATAATTCAATTCTTTTGTATCTCCACCCCAGATTACTGTCCACTCGTCTTTAAAAGGTAAAATTAGTTTTGTCGTGTTACGAACTAATTTTGACAAATTGCTTTCTTTGAAAGGTTTTACAAATAGTCCATTGATTTTTGAATTATTGTCAACCGAAATATTTACTGCAAATAATGCTCTCTCAAAATTTGTTTTGTAAGAGGTGTAAGTTTGTTCATATTTTACAAATTGCCTTTTTGTAATTTTTCCTGCTTGTGTTTTCAGTCCTGTTAAAAATTCTTTCAATTTGTCAAGTGGTAATGTATTTTGCATTTCTGTTGAAAAACTTGAAAATATTGCATCAAAATTATCAGCATTATAATTCATCTCAAAACTGTCCGCAACAGATTTGGTTGCTATTTTTTCAGTCTGTCCAAATGCAAAGTTCATAAAAGTTGTCAAGAGTACTATTGCTAAATATTTTTTCATTATGTTAGAATTTTATGGGGTCTGGTATAATTACCGCCAACGTTCCGCCGCTTGGCGAGGTTGCGAACTTCGTAACCGTTTATTTTTTTAAAAACAGCACTTTCATTCCATTCCATCGTAAAGCTAGTGATATCTGACTTAAAGTAGGACTTTAGATACCAGACGGCATAAGCAAAATCGCCTGATATTTTTACTTTCTTAAATTAAAAATCATCTTTCCTGTCGCGAATTGCTTTTCGCCATCTGTTTTTTACATCTCAGCTTCCATTTCTAATGTTATAATTTCCCCTCCTTCAATAAGTAAATAATCGGGAGCACAGTGAGATTTGTGGTTAGAGAATTGGTTTTTTTGTTCATTGTTGTATATAATCATCTCTCAACAATTTAACGATAGCCGTGGAATCCTTTTTGGCTTGTGAATAACTATTTTAGTTGTAACTTTTTGTGGCGTCTAAAACTAACTTTATTTGGATAGATAAAATTTAATATAAAATGGGTATCTTATTTATATCTCAACAAATCAACATCTATTTTGTTTGTATCTTTAGCGCAAGTACGAACACATGGCGAAACTAAAAGAGACTTCTTCCCAAGATTTAATTGATAACAATTTTATTCAAGTATTTGGTGCCCGAGAGCACAATCTCAAAAATATTGATATAAATATTCCAAAAAACAAACTGGTTGTTTTTACTGGAGTAAGTGGTAGCGGAAAATCTTCGCTTGCCTTTGATACCATTTATAACGAGGGACAACGACGTTATATGGAAAGCTTTAGCGCTTATGCCCGGCAGTTTGTAGGTGATATGGAGAGGCCGGATGTAGATAAGATCACCGGTTTATCTCCAGTTATTTCCATAGAGCAGAAAACAACTAACAAAAATCCTCGAAGTACAGTAGGTACCGTTACAGAAATTTATGACTTTTTGAGATTGCTGTATGCAAGGGTAGGAGAGGCGTACAGTTATAATACAGGAAAAAGAATGGTGAAGTTTAGTGAAGAAGAAATTGTAAGTAACATTTTCGAAAAATTTGAAAATAATAAAATTAGTGTACTGGCGCCTTTGGTCAGAGGTCGAAAGGGGCACTACAGGGAACTTTTTGAAGACATTCGCAAGAAAGGATATTTAAAAGTAAGAGTTGATGGCGAAGTGATGGATCTAAAACCAAGAATGCAGATTGACCGGTATAAAATTCATGATATAGAAGTTGTGGTAGACAGATTAGTAGTAACTGATGACATGCGGTTCAGGTTAAGTCAGAGTGTGCAAAAAACTTTGCAATTGGGTAAGCAGTTGATGTTTCTTTTAATTAATGAAGATGATAAAGTGGTTCAATACAGCAAGCAGTTGATGTGTGATGAAACCGAAATCAGTTATGAAGAACCTTCGCCAAATGCCTTTTCATTTAACTCACCTTATGGAGCATGTCCCATCTGCAAGGGTTTAGGTAATGTATATACGATCGAAATGGAATCGGTGTTACCCGATACCTCCATAAGCTTAGCAGCCGGAGGGATAGTACCTTTGGGCGAAGAAAGAGATGCCAGTGTTTATCAGCAAGTTGTTGTTTTTGCAAAAAAGTATAAAATAAATTTAGATAAGCCTATTAAGGATTTGCCAAAAGCGCAGCTCGATTTACTTTTATTTGGTGATCAAAATATTAATCCAGATTTGGAATTAGATATGAGTGATGATTCTGTTCCGGAAATATTTACCGGTAGTTACGAAGGTATTATTCCCATGCTTAAACGCTGGTTCAGTTCCTTACAAAGCTCCGAGATGCTACGTAGCTGGGTTGAAAAATTTATGAAATTAGCTACATGCACTTCCTGTAATGGAGCAAGGTTAAAAAAAGAAAGCTGTTGGTTTAAAATTGATAACAGGAATATTGCCGAGTTAAGTAATTTAAATTTAGATAATTTGGCCGCTTGGTTTGATGGATTAGAATTACGCTTGAATGAAAAACAAAATGCCATAGCTAAAGATGTTTTAAAAGAAATAAGAGAGCGCCTTCAATTTTTATTAGACGTTGGATTAACTTATCTGTCTCTAAGCCGGTCGTCTAAAAGTCTTAGTGGCGGAGAGTTGCAGCGCATCAGGCTGGCTACTCAAATTGGCTCTCAATTACAGGGCATTACTTATATTTTAGATGAGCCAAGTATCGGATTACATCAACGAGACAACCAGCGTTTGATTAAAGCGTTACAAAATTTAAGAGATATTGGTAATAGTGTATTGGTAGTGGAGCATGATAAAGACATAATGCTAGCAGCCGATTATTTGATAGACATAGGTCCCAAGGCCGGTAAATATGGCGGTGAAATTGTAGCTATGGGAACGCCACAAACTATTTTAGATTCCAACTCTGAAACGGCGCAATATCTTTTGGGTACAAAAAGTATTGCCTTGCCAAAAGAAAGGAGAAAAGGAAATGGAAAGCTTATTGAGTTAAATAGTGCTAATGGGAATAATTTAAGAAATGTAAGTGTAAAATTTCCTTTGGGAAAATTAATATTGGTAACCGGTGTTAGCGGAAGTGGAAAATCTACTTTGATAAATGAAACACTTTATCCATTAATGAGTAAGTTCTGTTATAATTCTAAAGCAAATCCGCTGGAATATAAATCTATAAAAGGGTTAGAGCAGATAGATAAAGTGATTGAGATTGACCAAAGCCCTATTGGCAGAACACCAAGAAGTAATCCAGCTACTTATTGTGGTTTCTTTACAGATATTAGAACTTTATTTTCATTGGTACCAGAATCTAAAATAAGGGGTTATAAAGCCGGACGATTTTCCTTTAATGTAAAAAGTGGCAGGTGTGATGTTTGCGAAGGTGGCGGCATGCGTGTTATTGAAATGAATTTTTTGCCTGATGTATATGTGCACTGCGAAAAATGTAATGGCAGGCGATATAATAGAGAAACACTGGAAATTCGTTACAAAGGGAAATCTATTAGTGATGTATTGGATATGACAGTTGATGATGCAGTAGAATTTTTTCAGGCAGTGCCATACATCTACCGTAAAATAAAAGTTTTGCAGGAGGTAGGGCTAGGTTATATTACCCTGGGACAAAGCGCGGTAACCCTTAGCGGTGGTGAAGCGCAACGGGTTAAGCTATCAACAGAATTAGGAAAAAAAGATACGGGAAAAACGTTTTATATTTTAGATGAACCTACTACCGGACTTCATTTCCAGGATATACAACATTTGCTAGAAGTGATTAATAAATTGGTAGATAGAGGCAATACGGTGCTAGTAATTGAGCATAATATGGATGTAATAAAGGTAGCAGATCATATTATAGACATTGGCCCAGAAGGCGGCGATGGGGGAGGATTAATTTTATTTGAGGGCGTTCCAGAAAATTTAATAAAAGTAAAGGGAAGTTTTACTGGAAAATATTTACAGGCAGAATTGCATTAAAAAACATATTTTATACCTATGGTTTTTAAATTTAAAAGATGTCAGCGAAATTTAAAATTTGTGCATATATTTTTATAAAAATGACCTTCATCACAAATCAGTTTATATTTTCAATTCTAATTGGATAATTACTATAACTTAAAGCTTGAATAGATTAAAATTCTAGTTAAAGTTGATAAATCACTTTATAAAAATGGAAAATAAAGCAGGTTATTTCCTCATATGTAAAATTATTTAATTAAGATCATTTCTATATGCGGAATGCCATCTTCTAGGTACTCTTCACTAGTTTGCGAAAACCCAAAAGAAGAATAGAATTTATAGAGATAAGCTTGAGCACCAATCTTTATTTGTGTACAGGCAAATTCACTAAAAGTAAGTCTGATACTTTCTGTCATAAGTTGAATGCCTAACCCTATTTTACGATATTTAGGGGATGTAACAACGCGGCCAATACTAGCTTCATTATAAGATATACCCTGGGGTAAAATGCGAGTGTATGCTGCTAATATTTCTCCATGCCAGACACATAGATGTTTCGAGAGTGCATCTTTACTATCGGCATCCTGATAAACACAGTTTTGTTCCAACACAAAAACTTCATTTCTTAGTTGCATGATAGCATACAATTCTGCTGCAGACAATTCATTAAAATTTTTTAAAATCCAGTTTAATTGCATTGCTTATTTTCTGTTCGGTTAAAGAATATTTTGGCTGCTAATATTATTTTTTATTTAAGAAAGGTAAAATATCTTCTATACTTACCCGCTGTTGCTTATCATCTATTTCAATTACTACACAATAGCCGTTTGCGCCACCTGCAATTTTTATTACATCTACCAGTTTTTGCTGATCACTTTCAATTCTTTTTCCATCTGTTGGACTCCATATTTCTTTGGTACATAAGCAACCCTGAGTTGGAGTTAAAGGGTAATAAATTTCTTTTTGATAATAAGCTGGATTTACGGTTGTGCCATGTGCAATAATTTCGGTACGCCCTGCTTTACCAGCAACATAAGTTTCATAAAACGGGATATATTTTCGCCAAGAAACAGGAAGTAAATCGGTATAATTATCGCCTAATTTTTGTTTTGTTGAATCGGTAATTTCTAATGAATTTTCATAAGGCATAACTAACTGAATATTGCTTGTGGGCCCAATAAAATTACTTTTTGAAACATCAAATCCTGTCATTTTAAAAATGCCCTGTGGTGTATTTCCATTGGTTAAATACCCCGGCATGTTTGTTATACTTCTTGCTAATTGAGGCACAGAAAAATAATTTCCACTTTCCGTTTTAACAAATTCACCGTTTTTGCCTCTAACCATTGCCAAACCTGGATAGTTTCTGTTTTTTCTTTGAAAACTAAAAATTACCGTTTCAGCGTATAAAAATTTTTTATTTAATAAATCTTCAATTGGAGGTAGGGTATAGTTTTTAATTATTAGTTTATTTTTCAAAATTTTAAAAAATGGATTATCTGACACTTCTTTAAAATTTATAGTTATTTCATCCATTCTTTTTAATAGCATATTTTTGTATACTTCTAGTTCATTATTCATTAAAAGGTATTCAGCACACATTGCAAAAATCTTTGGATTATTTGTTTGTTTTAAAAAAGAAACTATTTGCGGTATAAATTCTTTTGAGTAATTTGTATAGATCAATTCTATCAATGCCCGTTGAAAAATAATGCTTCTTTTTGTAATGGAGTCTAGTGCTAGGCGAATATGAGCATCAGTATAAGGCGATTTATAATTTATTAATTCCATTACCCAAAATGCATCCTGCCAATTTTCTTCTGTGCTGTCTGTTAAACTAAGAGATAAATTTTTGTTGATGCTGTTGTTAATTAAATTTCGGTATTCTTTTATTCTGTTTTCTTTAGTTGTGTTTAAGGCATAAGGTATTATATCTGTCTGGGCTGTTGTGCGCAAACCAAATAATAATGATACTGTAAGTATTAAAAATAACTTAAGCATACTTGTAATATAAAATAAAAAAAGTATACACCTATAGGCAGATGCTTAGTACGATTAGTTACAAAAATATTATTGAACATTTGCAGTTAAAAATGCTTGTATTTTGTTAAAGGCGTCTATATTGGTGGGTGCATCCCAGCTGCCATGGCCCATAAGCGGGTAAAATACATATTGATTAATAATGCCTGCTGTTGTTAATTTATTTTTTAATGCCAGCGATTGGGTAGTTGGATTAACCAATGGATCTAAACCTCCTTGTAAAATTATAGTTGGACAAGCAGTTGCAGTAGCATAAGTTATTGGACTACTTTGATTATACATAGTGGGGTTTGATGTAGGCGTGCCACTTAATAAAAGTGCAATGCTGCCTGGAGTAAAAGTGCCCGGGTTATTATACATATCAACCATATCGGTTGGTCCAAAAAAATCGACAACAGCTTTTATTTTTACTACACTTTGATATTTATATGCATGTAATAAAGCAAGATGCCCACCAGCACTCCCACCCATAATTACAAATTTATCGCTTATTAAATAGGTGGAACGATTACCATAAATATATTCAATGGCTGCTCTAACATCTATTTCCTGTGCAGGAAAAGGATTTGTGGAGGGTAATGCAGCTAATCGGTAGTTTAAATTAAAAATAGCATAATTCGGTAATCTCTTTTTTAGTGTATCTATATCAACTGCTGTAAATTCACTTTTGTCACCACTTATCCAAGCGCCTCCATGAATAAGAATTATAACTTTAGTAGTGGCAGTATTTCTATTTTCAGGTAAGTATATATCCATTTTCTGAAGTGGATCTGAACCATATGCTACGTTAAAGGTATTTTTTTCTAAAATAGGCGTACAATCACCACATACTTTTTTGTCACATGATTCAAAAACAAAAAGCACGAATATGGCTAACGCAAATATTTTTTTTATTTTCATGTTTTTAATATTGAGCATTAAAAGTAATGATTATTTTATATTTAATTTTATTTGCAATTCTTCAAATTGTTTCTCTTCAATTGTAGAGGGGGCATCCAACATAACATCTCTGCCACTATTATTTTTAGGAAATGCAATAAAATCACGAATGCTTTCGCTGCCGCCTAAAATAGCACATAGTCTATCGAAGCCAAAAGCGATACCACCATGTGGCGGTGCTCCGTATTCAAAAGCCCCAAGTAAAAAACCAAATTTATGCTGCTGTTCTGCGGCATTCATACCAAGTGCAGCAAACATTTTTTCTTGCAATGCCCTTTGGTAAATACGGATAGATCCACCACCAATTTCATTACCATTTAAAACCATATCGTAAGCATTTGCTTTGATGTTGGCATAAGGATGTTCTAAATATGTTTCAGCATTTTCAATTACAGGATTATTATTAATCATCAGGTTAATGTGATCTTGTTTTGGCGATGTGAAAGGATGATGACGAGCAACCCATCTATTTCCTTCTTCATCATATTCAAATAATGGGAAATCAATTACCCATAATAATTTAAATTCAGTTGACTTACGCAACCCTAAACGATCGGCGAGGTACATACGCAAATCGCTTATAGCCTTACGGGTTTTCTCCTCAGCTCCTGCTAAAATTAAAATTAGGTCACCCACTTTGGCATGAGCGGCTTCGGCGATGGTTTTTAATTTGAGTTCGCTATAAAATTTATCCACACTACTTTTATATGTACCATCGGTATTGTATTTTATAAATACCAATCCTTTCATTCCAATTTGCGGTCGCTTTACCCATTCAGTTAATTCATCAGTTTGTTTTCGACTGTATTCGCTGCATCCAGGAATAGCAATAGCAACAACTGTTTCAGCTTCGTCAAAAACTTTAAAATCAACATCCTTTATTAAATGAGCGAAATCATTTTTATCTGTAAAAATGGTTTTAGGTTTTTTAAGATTGCAGATAGAAATATCAAAACGGATATCCGGCTTATCATTCCCATACTGCCACATAGCATCTTCCCAGGTCATGCGTTCCACTTTGTCGGTGTAATCAATGCCTTTCACATCTTTAAAAATTTGTTTTATCAAACCTTCAAATATTTGTATAATATCATCCTGGTCTACAAAAGCCATTTCACAATCTATCTGGGTAAACTCAGGCTGTCGATCAGCCCGAAGGTCTTCATCTCTAAAACATTTTACAATTTGATAGTAGCGATCGTAACCACTAACCATCAACAACTGTTTAAATGTTTGGGGTGATTGTGGTAATGCATAAAATTGACCTGGATTCATTCTGGATGGCACTACAAAATCTCTAGCGCCTTCGGGGGTGCTTTTAATTAAAAAGGGGGTTTCAATATCCATGAAATTATTTTCATGCAGATAATTTCTAGTACTTCTATTTACTTGGTACCGAAGTTCTAAATTTTTTTTAATAGCGTTTCTTCTTAAATCAAGAAAACGATATTTCATCCGAATATCATCACCCCCATCCGTATCATCTTGGATGGTGAAAGGCGGCAGGGCTGATTTATTTAAAATATTATATTCAGTAACATTTATTTCTATTTCACCCGTTGGAATGTTGGCATTCTTACTGCTTCGTTCGTGCACATTACCTTTTATTTGTAATACAAATTCGCGTCCAAGGGGATTGGCATCTAAGAGAGCATTTAAATTTTCTGAAAATAATAGCTGTGTAATACCATAGCGATCTCGGAGGTCGATAAAGGTGATGCTGCCAAATTTACGAACGGTTTGTACCCAACCAGCAAGGGATACTTCTTTGTTAATATCTATTAATCTTAATTCACCACAGGTATTAGTTCTGTACATAATGTATCTAAAATTGAGAGCCAAAGATAAATTAATTGCTTTACATCGTCTCTATCAGGTTTTTATGCATGGGGTTCCATACCAAGTAGTAGTAAACTAGTATTATAATGCCAATTCCAAAGGGGATAATCGCCAAGTGTTTATAAGTGATTTCCCCATAAAAGACTATAGTGTCAAAATGAAAAAACTCGCTAATCATCCAGTAAGCATTAGCTGTTATCCAAAATACAATAGCTACATTATGGCATAATTCACTCATAAATTTACGAGTTCTAATTGATATTATAATAGCAATAATTAAAGTGGGAAAAATCATTGCAATCCCAAGTGGGCGAAATATCATACACCAGCTAATATCTTTAAATAACCAAAAAAAAATGTGTAAATTTTCTATTTTGCGAAAACGCATGGGAATATTGTAGGTTTGGTCGTTTGCCATATATCAGGACTATTTTATGTTATACACAAATTACATAAAATATGAGTATGGAGTTGCATGACATCTTTTTTAATAAAAGATGTCATCTTTTAATTCAACATTAACATGAATGCCTTCACTAAAAGAAGTGAACTCCGGGGCGTACATACATTGAATAGTGGCGATGCCATTATTGAAATTTCCTGTATGCTTAACAATCATATCGTATTCAAAAAAATAACTGCCACGGGCTAGCCCACTGAAAAATAAATTGGTGCTAGCGTCTTTATTACTTTCAAAGTATTCGAAGTCACCCTGCTGTTTATATTCGTTGAGCAGGTGGGTTGGTTCCATACAGGCAGCACGCATGTCTTTTAGGTGTAGGTATTCCATATCGCGATCAACCTTTAAATGAATACGTGTTTTTATTTTATCGCCAACATGTAATTGTACCCCATCTTCTAATGCAACCAATTGAGAACCTCCATTTGCATGGGTTACAATAAATAATTTCTTCACTAATTTTAGTGGTGTTTTTAAAGTTATTATTTTGTCAAGATTCTTAAAGTACTGCCAGTATATTAATCCCCAAATTGATGAGCCAATTTGTTGTTTTAAAGTATGGGAAATGCTTACAGTAATATTACCCATATCTGCTTTTACTTTATCTGCTTCAAATTTTTTTTTGAAATAATCGGTACTTGATTCAATGGTTCCATCTTCACTTTTAACAACAGTGCTGCCTAAATGAATAGTTACTTTATCTTCTTTAGATATCCAATTATTACTACCAAAAAGTAAAGCATAACATGCCTCCGCGGTAGCTTTGGTAGTTATCCAGGCTTTATTTTTTTTTTGGTTTATTAACCAGGTTTTTAAATCATCTACAGTTTTATTGTTCTTGCCTATTTCCATAAATGCTTCGATCATCATGCACTGAGATTCGATAGGTGACTGATGCCAATAATATCCTCCTTTGGCTGACCATTCTTTCCAGCACATGCCTAAATCTTCGTTATTGATGGCATTCTCTTTTAAAGATTTAATGATTGCTTTTGGAGTTGTTATATCCTTGTTTCGGTGCAATGTTAAAGCAATCATGGCTTGCATATATTTGCTGTTACTAAGCCAGTATTTGTTAGCTTGGGCGTAGTAATAATTAAAAGCAGTTAGCGAAGCAGCGTCAACTTTATACTCTATAAAGAAACTGCGCATGTATAAATATTGAATTTGAATACTGCTTAAATTATTGCCACTTAATTTAATTTTATGTTCGATTAGTTTATTATAATCTTCTTGTATTTTTTTATCTAGATAATGGAGCACTTTGTCAATAATTGTTTTTGTAGTTTGATAATTATCTCCATCTAACGCATTTAATTTTATTAAATGTCCGATGCCGGTTGTAATATACTGTGTGATGTAGCGGTCATCCATTCCTCCTTTAAACCAACTAAACCCACCCTTAGTACTTTGCATTTCTTTTAGCTTGATAAATGCTTTTTCTTTAGCGGCAATCATTCGGGACTTATCAAACAGTAACGCAATATTTTTCTTTTGCTCGATTTCATTTTTTGTATCTAATACCCAGGGAGTTTCCTGCAACAGTAATGATCTTAATTCTTCATTTTTTTGAAGCTTGGAAAGTAAGTCCTCAACCCCGACTCTCGCCATGTCAGAAGGAGAGGGAGCTTTTAATGAATCTGCTAACCACTTAGAGAAAACTGCTTTAATTTTTGGATTAGTGTTGCTGATGTAAGTAGCCAATGTAATTGCATACCAACGATTGAAAGTTTGCTCTACACATTCGTAAGGATATTCCATTAAATAGGGTAGGGCTTGTGCCACATACCAACTAGGGTTGCTTGTATATTCCACTGTTAAAGCATGAGTAGTACCCCCCCAATCCTCTCCAGTGCTAGTTGACTCGAGTAGATTTTTAAATTTGAATTGCTTACTGCTTATGCCATGTAAGTTTAACGGCATTGATTCTGTAGCCAAAATACGGTTGGTTAAAATAGGAATAGTTAATTCTTCGCCGTAAGAGTAAGTCCCCTCTATACCTAGTTCGGTGGAAGAGATTTTTGGAACAACTTTTATTCTGTATGTGAGTGCTGAATTAAAATTAAATGGTATCTCTATTGGAAATTTTACTGTTTGATTTTGTCCTGTATCAACCGTAAAATATTGTGAAGGAAAAATATTTTTGAACCAACCATCAACAGGTTTATTTGTTACCGCATTTAGTAATTCTAATGTAGCAATACCCGTTATTTCTTTTTCACTTAGATTTACAATTTTTGCACTCAACTCCATATTGTCTCCCTCCCGCATAAATTGTACAGCATTGTGTTGTACCATTAATAATCTTTGTGTTATCGTTTTTTTTTCGGTGTTAATTGGTATTAAATATTTGGATTGTGCTAATGTGGTAAATGCGATACCTGTTAACAGAAAGATAATTAGTATATATTTTTTAGTAAACATAATTAGGTATTTAATTACAAGATACAATTTGTTGTGGAGGATAGTATTTGCACCATAGAATAGATTATTTATTCACTTATACTTTAAAGCAATAAAAATCCCGGTAAACCGGGATCAATAAAAATATGTTTTAAGTTAATTATTTCTTCATTACTTCAGCCATTGTTTTACCAATATCAGCTGGGCTGGCAACCACATGAATACCGCATTGGGCCATAATTTTCATTTTAGCCGCAGCGGTATCATCGGCTCCGCCAACGATAGCGCCTGCGTGTCCCATACGTCGACCGGGAGGGGCTGTTTGGCCAGCAATAAAACCTACAACTGGCTTTTTGTTTCCAGTAGATTTAATGTAATTAGCTGCTTCTGCTTCCATGCCACCGCCAATTTCGCCAATCATTACAATGGCGTCAGTTTCGGGATCGTTCATAAATAACTCAACCGCTTCTTTGGTTGTTGTGCCAATAATAGGATCGCCACCAATGCCAATAGCCGTTGATATTCCAAGGCCTGCCTTAGCAACCTGATCGGCGGCCTCGTAGGTTAGTGTACCCGATTTGGATACGATACCTATTCTCCCTTTCTTAAAAATAAAGCCTGGCATAATCCCCACTTTACATTCCTCTGCAGTTATTACACCGGGGCAATTAGGACCAACTAATCTAGTGTCTTTATTTTCTATATAATTTTTTACTTTAATCATGTCTTGTACTGGAATGCCTTCGGTGATGCAGACTACTAATGCTATACCCGCATCTGCAGCTTCCATAATTGCATCCGCAGCAAATGCTGGGGGCACAAAAATGATACTCACATCGGCGTTTGTTGATTTGACTGCATCCGCAACGGTATTAAATACCGGTTTATTCAGATGTGTGCTACCGCCTTTACCTGGCGTAACACCTCCCACAAGATTGGTGCCATATTCAATCATTTGTGTAGCATGAAATGCACCTTCTGTACCTGTAAATCCCTGTACAATTATTTTAGAATGTTTATTAACGAGAACTGACATATTTCAATTATAAATTAAGTATAAAAATTTAAAAATGCGCTGCAAAGATAAGGCAGATACTGTATTTTTAAAGGGATATTTTAGGTCAGTACTTTTAGGGATACATTTGGCAGTAAATAAAAAAAATTATTTCATTAACTCATCCATATCTCTGTCATTAGAGATTTTTCCTTTGGCTTCCAGCATACGCATGTCTTTGGCATCCTGTAAAAATTCGGAAGCAAAAATGAATCTGTTTAGTCTTTCGTTTTTCGAAAAAATGATATCTTTTTTATTGCCAGCCCATTCTTTTTTACCTTCGTAGAGGTAGATAATATTTTCGCCCATTTCCATTACACTGTTCATATCGTGGGTGTTTATTACAGTAGTCATGTTAAACTCGCGGGTGATGTCTAAAATCAGTTTATCAATAACCATGGAAGTTTGAGGATCTAGTCCCGAGTTTGGCTCATCGCAGAATAGATATTTTGGGTTTAATACTATAGCACGTGCAATGCCTACTCTTTTTTTCATGCCGCCGCTTAATTCAGCTGGATATTTATTATTTACTCCAACTAAATTAACTCTTTCGAGCACTTCGTTAACCCGTTTTAATTTTTCTGCAAAATGTTTTGTTGTAAACATGTCAAGCGGAAACATGATATTTTGTTCAACCGTCATGCTATCAAATAATGCTGAACCCTGAAAAAGCATACCAATTTGTTGGCGTAATGCTTTTCTTTCATCAACATTCATTGTTGTAAAGCTTACGTCATCATAAATAATTTCACCGGTATCGGGCTCAAATAATCCAACTAAGCATTTTTGTAAAACTGTTTTTCCGCTACCACTTTGTCCAATAATTAAATTAGCCTTGCCGGTTTCCATAACATGACTTACATCTTCCAGCACAACTTTTTTATCGAAACTTTTCTTTATGTTTTTAAATTCAATCATTAGAAGTTTAATTACAGCGATTAATTATTTATCTAAAAGAAGGGCTGCTAAAATATAATCTGCAAATAAAATCATGACACAGCTAATCACTACACTTTTTGTACTACTTCTTCCAATTTCTAGAGCACCGCCTTTTATATAATATCCGAAATAAGAGGGCACGGTACTGATAATAAATGCAAATGTATAAGCCTTTACTAATGCAAAAAATACGTTGTAAGGAATAAAATTCAGCAACAAGCCCATATCATAATTTTCGGCAGATAAAATACCGGTAGCAGTGCCAGCAAGCCTACCACCTAAAATGCCCAGCACCATAGATAATACCACAAGCATAGGTATTGTTAACAAACAGGCTAGAATTTTTGGAAGAATTAAAAAAGCTTTTGTGTTAATGCCCATAATCTCCAAAGCATCAATTTGTTCACTCACGCGCATGTTGCCTAGTTCGCTCGAAATTTTACTGCCTACCACGCCAGCCAAAACTATACAAACCACGGTAGGTGCAAATTCTAGGATAACGGTATCCCTTACAATTTGTGCAATAGTAGAGATGGGTATTAATGGACTTACCAATTGATAAGATGTTTGTACTGCACTTACTGCGCCCATAAAAACAGAAATGATAATAACTATGCCCATGGAACCAATACCAATTTCAACACACTGGTGCATTAATTCTTTCCAATACATACGCATATTTTCTGGCTTAGTAAACATGCCCTTAAGCATTAGTAGGTATCGGCCAAAATGGTTAAAAAAAAGCATTTAAATAAAACTTAGTTTGATGTACAATATTAGTATTTGATTGTATTATTATTTCAGTTTTTAATCTTTACGTAACCTGGTTATAAAAAATGATATTCACGCATTATCATGTATTCTATACTTTCATTTTACGTTTCCACCATTTACTTTTTTTTACAACTTCTTTGGTATTTATTTTACTTTTTGTTTGTGCATCCATAACGGCAATTAAAACCATATTGTAAATAGCTCGTATGCTACTTCCTAGTTGTAGTACATGTACTGGTTTATTTAAACCAAGTAAAATAGGGCCAATAGAATCTGTGCCAGCAACTTCTTGTAATAAATTATAGGCAATATTGCCAGCTGCCAAATTAGGAAATATAAGTACATTAACATCGCCGCCTAGTAGCTCAGTAAAAGGGTAATTTTCTTTTAAAATTTCTTTATTAAATGCCAGTATCCCCTGCACTTCACCATCGCAGATAAGAGTAGGGTCTTTTGCTTTTACTAATTCCCTTGCTTTACGAACCAGATTAGCTTCGGGCGAATCGCTGCTGCCAAAATTAGAATAAGAGAGCATGGCTATTCTAGGCTTTATATTAAATAGTTTTACTTCTTTGGCAACTAGTAAAGTTATTTCAGCTAATTCTTCCGCTGTAGGATTAAAATTTACGGTAGTATCGGCCAGAAATAAGGGTCCACGTTTTGTAAACATGATATACATACCTGCAATTTTTTTTACACCAGGTTCAGTTCCAATAATTTGCAGGGCTGGTCTTATTGTATCTGGATAATTTCTGCTTAATCCACTGATCATACAATCGCCTTCCCCATTTTTAATTAGCATACAACCAAAATGGTTGCGGTCTTTCATAACTTTATAACTTTCGTAGCGGTTTATACCTTTACGATGTCGGGTATTAAAAAACTGATCCCCATATAATTTTCTCAATTCTTCATTTGTTTCGTCCTGTGGATTTATGATGGGCATACCTTCTAGGTCAATACCATTTTCTTCTGCTAATTTTCTAATTTTATCTTCTTTACCTAGCAGAATTGGATAGGCCACATGCTCTTCCATTACCAGCTGTGCAACTTTTAATATTTTAATATTTTCAGCGTCTGCAAACACAACACGTTTGGGATCTTTTTTGGCTTTATTACTAATAACACTGCTTAATTGATTATCTAAACCCAGGCGTTTATTTAGTTCTGCTACATATCCATCCCAGTTGGTAATGGGGTATTTGGCAACGCCACTATCCATGGCAGCCTTAGCAACTGCGGGGGCCACGGTAGATAACAAACGCGGATCTAATGGTTTAGGAATGATATAAGTAGGTCCAAATGTGATTGTTTTTTCGTTATAAGCCAGATTTACGATATCTGGCACAGGGGTTTTTGCAAGTTCAGCTAAAGCCTTTACTGCAGCAAGTTTCATAGCTTCATTAATAGCAGTAGCTCTTACGTCTAACGCACCACGAAATATATAAGGGAAGCCCAATACATTATTAACTTGGTTGGGATAATCACTACGGCCAGTAGCCATAATTAAATCTTTTCGTACTGCAACAGCGACTTTATAATCTATTTCCGAATCAGGATTTGCCATAGCAAAAACAATTGGATTTTTGGCCATACTTTTTACCATTTCAGGCGATACGGTATTGCCAGCACTTAAGCCAATAAATACATCGGCATCTTTAAACGCCTTCGCTAAATCATAATCTTTGTATTTAGCATCAACAGAAAAATTTTGTTTTAATTCATCTATATCTGCTCTGCCATTGTATATAATTCCTTTACGGTCAAATACCATAAAATTACTGCGCTTTGCGCCTAGCGATTCATAAAGCTGAATACAGGCCATTGCAGCAGCCCCTGCCCCACTAACCACAAATCTTACTTTTTCAATTTTCTTTTTTTGTAGTTGCAAAGCATTTAGTAAAGCAGCAGCACTAATAATTGCAGTGCCATGCTGGTCATCGTGCATGATGGGTATTTTGCAGCGCTTTTTTAGCTCCTGTTCAATATAAAAACATTCGGGGGCTTTAATGTCTTCTAAATTAATACCTCCAAAAGTGGGCTCCAATGCTTGTACAATTTGAACAAATTTTTCAGGATCAGTTTCATTTATTTCAATGTCGAAGACATCGATGTCTGCAAAAATTTTAAACAATACACCTTTTCCTTCCATAACTGGTTTACCTGCTTCGGGGCCAATATTTCCAAGTCCTAAAACTGCAGTGCCATTACTGATAACGCCAACTAGATTTCCTTTTGCGGTATACTTATAAACATCTTCGGGGTTAGCTGCAATTTCCAAACAAGGCTCTGCAACTCCGGGTGAATAAGCTAAGGATAAATCTCTTTGCGTTTTAGCTTCTTTAGTTGGGATAACTTCTATTTTACCAGGACGCCCTTTTGAATGATAGTCTAAAGCCTCTTGCTTGTGTAAGTTTTTTGTCATAGTATGAGATTATAATTGCTTTAGTTCTTTTTATGAAGAAATAAAGGAACAAAAAGTACTTGATTTTTTTAAAAGATTATTCACTCTGTTAAACTTTTTATCCTAGATAATTTGAAAGCGTAACTATCTGGGATCTGCAATTTACACTAATTGGCGGAGAGTATGTTTATATCAGGCAATATTAGATTTAACTTTAAAGCTCCAGGTAATTGTAAATTCTGTCACCATTTCTCCTGCTGTATTTCTGCCATATGATTTTACGGTAATCATCTTACCTTCATTGCTGGCAATACAATCCTCGATAGTTTCCTGTATCGCTAACCCATCGCTGCAGGTAAATAAGGTAATACCCGTTGCTTTTTTATTAAAGTTACTTTCTACTTTTAATACCAGCATGCTTACTGTAGGCTGTCGTTTGTAAATATGGGCTAGGGCTAATATGCCTGTACTCATTTCGGCTGCCATACTCAAGCAAGCAAAATAGGTACTTTGGAATGGATTTTGACTAAACCATTTATAAGGGACTTTTACAGTGCATTTTTTCTCATCAGCATCAATAATGCGTACACCCGAAAAAAAAGCGCTAGGTAACTTTGTAAAAAGAAAGATCCTGAATTTGATAGGATGCTTTATCAGGGAAAGAAATTTTTTGGTATTGCTCATGTAGCGTTTAATTTAAATTACCGGTTCTATTTTATACTTAATTTAAAATCTAATAATAAATTTAATATTAGTAGTCATCAAAAAATTAGTATCCATACATCTTCATGTTTAATGCCCTTGGCGACCACATTTCTAAAAATGCTTGTACTTTTCTACTGTCGTAACTTTTTTTTCCGTCTTCAAGATATTCGCTATTTTGGGTATGAATGCGTTTGCCTTTTTCATTTAAAATAATAAATGTTGGAAATCCAAAACGTTGTGGGTAACCATACATTGCAAAAATCTCTTTATTCTCATTTTCTTTGCTATAGTTTAAATGATACCATACAAAGCTTGCATTTATCACAGAATCTATTTTTGTATCAGCCTTACAAAATCTTGCAAATTCAATACACCATTTGCACCAGTTGCCACCGCCTTGCAAGAGCACATATTTTTTTTCACTTTTTGCCTTTTTAATTGCTGCGGCAATATCTTTTTCTGCATTGGCCTGGGGGCTGTATAATTTACTTTCTTTATTTTGAGCGTAACTGGTATAGGCTATTAAGCAAAATGCAATGACGATTATTTTTTTCATATAAGTTAAAAGTTTATTTTCATTACACAAAGTACAGCATAATGGGCTGTATTATGAATCTTAAATTTTAAATAAAATTTGATCGGGTATACAATTTTTACACTAGGAATATACTTTTTAAAGAGCTATCATAAGTATTGGTGTATTTTTTACAAAATAGCTCTGTTTTTTATATCCATTATTATAAATTTTAATTATCTTAACTAACAAATAGTATTAAAAATCTTAAAATTTATTTCAATGGGGTATAAATTATTACTATTAATTACTTTTATTGCCTGTTTATTTTTGCTTTCTTTTAAGCTAGATAAAAAGAAAAAAATTATATTTTTTGGAGATTCTATCACTGAAGCTGCTGTGGATAAAGGAGGTTTTATTGATTTGCTACAAACGATGATACAACAAAAAAAAATGGGTCAAAATTACGAATTGTATGGTGCTGGCTTAAGTGGTAATAAAATTTATGATTTGTATTTGAGAATTGAAGATGATGTATTAGCAAAAAAACCAGATATTGTGGTTATTTGGGTGGGAGTAAATGATGTGTGGCATAAATCAATTTTAGGTACTGGAACCGATTTTGATAAGTTTGGTCAATTTTATAATGCAGTAGTTAAAAAAATTCAACAGCAAGGTGCAAAAGTTTTTGTAGTTACTCCAGCCGCTATTGGCGAAAAAAATGATTTTACTAATTCACAAGATGGTGATTTAAATTCATACAGCAACTGGATCCGTGAATATGCAGCAGTTAATAATTTAGCTATTATAGATTTAAGGAAAATATTTCACGACTATAGCCTTGCTAATAATCCGTCTAATGAATTTAAAGGTATTTTAACTTCTGATGGGGTTCACTTAAATGCTAAAGGAAATGCCTTGGTAGCAGATGAAATGTGGAGGGTACTACAATAATAAAGTGGTATTTTTCTTTGTATTAAATGTATAGTTTTTGCCTAAGCCGGTATGATTTTTATAAATAAAAAATTTAATATATTTTCCTTACAAATACATTATAAATTTCGTTGGTTAAAGAGGAACTGATTTCTTGGGTGTATGAGTTGGTAGCGGTTTCAATAATTTTAACCCGAAATTCTAGATCGGAGGGGATATTGAGCTTGTTTTCATTTCTAAGCACTTTATCTAGGCGCAGTATGTAGTAACAATTGTTCTGCCAAGCAATTTTAAAACGAACAATTAATTTTAATGCTTCACTTGATTCGATTTGATATATGCCTTTTCTTTCGGCGATAGTAACTACACCTGCCCTAGTATCTGCAATGCGAAATTTGCCTTCGTGAAATCTGCTGCAGTCCATATTCTGACTAAAGGCCATTGCAGAAAATAACGTTAATAAAAAGAAAAGAACATTTATTTTTATCATATTATAAAATCTGATTTCTAAGTAAATCTTCAAACTCATCTTTTCTTCTGATTAATTGAGCTTTACCATCTTTTATCAGGACTTCGGCAGGTTTAAGGCGCGAGTTAAAGTTGCTACTCATCTCAAAGCCATAGGCACCTGCATTGTAAAAAACAAGGTAGTCCCCTTCTCTTATTTCGTTTATTTTTCTATCAAAAGCAAAAGTGTCGGTTTCGCAAATATTACCCACAACATTATATATTCTCTGTGCACCCATTGGGTTAGAGATGTTTTCTATTTGGTGATACGAATCATACATCATAGGCCTTATTAAATGATTAAAGCCACTATCTACTCCAGCAAATAAGGCAGCAGGCGTTTGTTTAATAACATTGGTTTTTACTATAAAATAGCCTGCTTCACTTACCATATACTTACCTGGTTCAAACCACAGTTCTAGTCCTTTTACTTTTGGATTTTCAAATTGAGCAAAAGCTTGTGCAATTTTTTGTCCTAATAAATCAATATCTGTTTCGTTGTCGCCAAATTTATATGGAACTTTAAAACCACTTCCCATATCTAAATATTTTAAATTTGGAAAATGCGCTATGGTATTTAGCATCACTTCTAATCCCAATAAAAAAACATTAATATCTTTGATTTCACTTCCTGTATGCATATGGATACCCTCTACAAGTAAGTTGTATGTTTTTACTACTCTTTCAATATGTCGTATTTGATGAATGGAAATGCCAAATTTGCTATCTATATGTCCGGTTGAAATTTTAAAATTTCCGCCAGCCATTATATGCGGATTTAGTCTAATGCAAACGGGGTATGAGTTTCCGTATTTTGCACCAAACTGTTCTAGTATAGAAATGTTGTCAATATTTATATGTACGTTTAATTCTTTGGCTTCCACAATTTCGTTAAAATCAACGCAATTTGGTGTAAATAAAATTTGCTTAGGTTTAAATCCAGCCAATAATCCCAGCTTTACTTCATTAATACTAACGCAATCAAGCGAAGCACCTAAACTTTGTATATACTTTAATACATTTACATTAGTAAGAGATTTACATGCATAAAAAAAATGCGCATTAGAATCTTTAAAAGCATTTTTTAATTTGTTGTATTGTTGGGCAATACGCTCGGCAAGATAAACATATATTGGACTCCCAAATTTGGTGGCAATTTCTTCTAATTGTTGATGAGAAAGTGATTGTTGCATAAACAAAAATAATAAATGAATAGCTGATTTTAGGGATTGAAATTTATTTGCTGGTTTTAGCTAACCATTTCTTGTATTTGTGTTGGCTCTAAGTTTGCATTACGCATGGCAATGGCACGCACCGCATTTGCAGTAAAATCCATAAATGCTTTTTTTGTAATATCGTTATCACCAACCATGGCTGGGATGCCTAAATCACCTCCCTCTCTAATACTTTCTACAATTGGTATTTGACCTAAAAATGGGATGTCAAATTCTTCTGCTAAATTTTTACCGCCATCTTTACCAAAAATATAATATTTATTGTTAGGTAATTCGGCAGGTGTGAAGTAACTCATATTTTCTACTAATCCAATTACAGGCACTTTCATTTGTGCTTGACCAAACATAGCGATACCTTTTTTTGCATCAGCCAATGCAACAATTTGTGGTGTGGTAACTACAATAACGCCAGTAACAGGTACCGTTTGTACAATGGTTAAATGAATATCGCCAGTGCCTGGGGGCATATCAATAATTAAATAATCTAGCTCGCCCCAGTCTACTTCCGTTACAAACTGGCGTATAGCACTACTCACCATGGGGCCTCGCCAAACAACTGCCTGCTTTTCATCTATTAATAAACCAATGCTCATCATTTTAATACCATATTTTTCAATAGGTACTATTAATCCAACACCACCCACTTCCTTCATTAATGGCCTGTCGCCCCTAACGCCAAACATAATGTGCTGACTTGGTCCATAAATATCAGCATCCATCAAGCCAACTTTTGCGCCGCTTTGTGCTAAAGCTAATGCAAGATTGGATGAAACAGTGCTTTTACCAACTCCTCCTTTGCCACTCACTACTGCAATAATGTTTTTTACACCACTTAAAATACTTTTTCCATCCTTGCGATTACTGCTGGTGTTGCTGGTAAAGTTTACGGTAACAATTGCTTCTTTATTAACCAATAATTTTACAGCATTTATGCAAGCATTCATAATTAAATCTTTCAAAGGACATGCAGGTGTAGTAAGTACTACCGTAAAAGACACCTTATCGTCCTTTATAACAATATCTTTTACCATATTCAATGTTACTAGGTCTTTGCCCAAATCTGGCTCTTGTACATTACTTAGTGCTTTTAGTATATCCTCGTTCGTCATGGTTCAATTATTTGTTAATAATATTCTATTTGAGTCGTAAAATTAAACATTGATACGCTTACTTTGTTTATTAATTACGAAATGTTGGTATTTTTGTATTGCATTTGTGCCAATTACACATATACTTCATACTACAAGATAAGTAGGGTATGATTTTCTTAATTTTAGCATTTTAAAACAAAAAGCGAACTTAGTTATAAGGCCTCTTAATTTTGAATATTATTGATGAAGAAATTTGTACTATACTTTATTATTGCTTCATTAATTTTACCTATAGCTGCCCGAGCACAGTTTGAATCCTTTAAGGATTCTGTTGTGCAACTATATGGTATTGTAATGACAGCCGATAGTTTAAAAGGACTTGAGTTAGTGAGTGTGGTTATAAAAGGACAAAACCGCGGTACTATAACCAATTACAAAGGTGTTTTTAGTATAGTTGTTTTAAAAGGCGATCAGATAGAATTTACGAGTATTGGATATAAGCCCAAAAATATATCAATTCCTGCCAATTTAGAGGGCAATCAACATAGTGTCATTCAACTAATGGTTACAGATACTATTTATTTAGCTGCTACTATTATAAAGGCAAGACCAACAAGGGCTCAGTTTGAACGAGATTTTTTAAATACCGACATGCCTGATGATTATATTACAATCGCCCGAAAAAATAATAATGAGGTGACTCGCAGAATTTTGGTAGCCAATCTTCCTACAGATGGACGAGAATCGAGCAATAGATTTTTGAGACAGGCCAGCAACAAAATGTATTATGCTGGGCAAGCAGCTCCTATGAATATTTTAAATCCTTTTGCCTGGGCCGAATTTATTAAGGCATGGAAAAGAGGAGACTACAAAAGCAAGAAATAAAAAATTCCTCGTTCTCATCTTTTTGCCTCAACATTTTTTACAAATTATATCACAGAGGTTAGTAGGCATTAATATTTTTGTAAATTTGGTTCAACAAAAAAAGTATGAATATTTTCTTGATTGGGTTTATGGGAACAGGAAAAACCTATTGGGGTAAAATATGGGCTCAGTACAATGGGCTAATTTTTTATGATTTAGATGAAGTAATAGAAAAAAAAGAAGGCAAAACAATTGCTGCTATTTTTGAAAAAGAAGGAGAGGGGTATTTTAGAAAATTAGAGACGGCTGCTTTACATACTTTTTTTGAAAAGGAAAATTGTATGATTGCCTGTGGTGGAGGAACTCCATGTTTTGATGATAATATAGAATGGATGAACAAAAATGGAACGGTCATCTATCTTCTGGCAAAACCTCAATATATTTTTGACCGCGTAATGGAAGAAAAAATTGAACGTCCATTAATTAATAAACTTAATACCGCTGAACTTTTATTTTTTATTGAGCAAAAATTAAAAGAACGGGAACCATTTTACAATCAAGCAAAAATAATTTTATCAGTTAATGAATTAGAAGAAAAAATCCTCTCAAATTATCAACTCATTAATCTATAACCCCCCATTATGCATAAAGGATTAATAAAAATAGCAGCTCTTTTAGGTGTATTATCAGTTATTTTAGGTGCTTTTGCTGCACATGGGTTAAAGCAAATTCTTTTGCTAGATAGTTTGCAGATTTTTGAAACGGCTATTAGGTATCAGTTTTATCATGTTTTTGCAATATTGGCAGTAGGTATTTTATATAAAGAATACCCAAGTGCATTAATGAAATTGGCTGGCCAGTTTTTTTTACTGGGGATTCTATTTTTTTCGGGCTCTCTGTATTTATTGTGCTATGTAAAGCATAATCAGCTTTCATTAAATTGGGTGGGTGCTATAACTCCATTTGGGGGACTTTTTTTTATAGTTGGATGGGTATTTATATTTTGGGCAGTTTTAAAACGAAATTAAAAATAAACAATTTTTTTATCAAGTGATTCGTAGGGTTAATTAAATTGTTTTATACGGTTTATTATATAAGTAATGCTTTTCTATATCTTTGTTATTAATGGCCAATAAATTAAAATCTGCAAAACCTAAGGAAGCTGATCCCGATCAGCTGCAACAGGATAAAGAAGAAACCCTAGAAGTAAAACAATTACTTAAGGATGAACGTACACATAAAATTGTAGGAAGCATTTTGCTTTTACTAGCATTTGTATTTTTTATAGCGTTTACTTCCTATATGTTTTCTTGGGGAGAAGATCAAGATAAATTTAGTTATCGGATGCTGCTCGCCAATGATATTAAAGTACAAAATCTATTGGGCACATTTGGTGCATTTATTGCTGAGATATTTATCCGACATGGTTTTGGTATTGCATCTTATCTTATATGTACCACATTTTTTGTTTTGGGCATTAACCTATTTTTTGGAAAAAAAGTTTTTTCAATCCTTCGTAATATTAAATATCTAATTGTGGGCTTACCCATAATTAGTGTAACAGGCTCAGTCATTTTTAATGGCAATGCTTTCCCCTGGGGCGGTGCTGCAGGCGATATGATAAGAGATTGGATGTATATAAGCATTGGGCAGGTTGGTACTATTTCCGTTTTATTAGTATTTATTTTATCTTATTTTATCTGGCGTTTTAATCCCGTGTTTAAATTACCTGTAAAAAAATCGACTTTTCCATTCGATGAAAATATGACTCCCGTTGGAGAAGAAATTTCTGAAAAAGTAGAATGGGACGAAGCTTCAAATTTAGCAACTGGGAACTCCTTAAAAAATAATGGCGCTATGCTACAGGAATTGCCTCAGGAAGAAGATTTACACCAAAAAATAAACGATCTTGAAAAAGAAGAAAAAGAAAGTGTGCCAGCCCAAGGGGATGAAAAAATAGTTACTACTGTAAATTCAACTCTTGCTCAAAACGATTTGCCTTTAGAAATAAAATCAACACCAGAAAAATCAGTAGAGGAAACTTTAATACCCACTGCAAAAAATTCTTCCATTAAGCCATATGATCCCATTCTTGATTTAAGAGATTATAAATATCCAACACTCGATTTATTGGCAAATCACGGCAGCGATAAAATTGTGCAGGATGCGGATGAACTGGAAAATAATAAAAATCAGATTATCAATACCCTGAAGAATTATGACATTGCGATTCAAAAAATATATGCAACTGTGGGCCCAACGGTTACATTGTATGAAATTATTCCAGCTGCTGGGGTAAGAATTTCCAGAATTAAAAATCTAGAAGATGATATTGCACTAAGCCTTGCTGCATTAGGAATACGTATTATTGCTCCTATTCCAGGAAAGGGAACAATTGGCATAGAAGTGCCCAATGCAAAAAAGAGTATTGTGAGCATGAAAACCTTACTTTATTCTGAAAAATTTCAGAATAATAATTATTCACTCCCTATTGCGATTGGTAAAAAAATTGACAATGAAAATTTTATTGTTGACCTTACTACCATGCCTCATTTATTAATGGCAGGCGCTACTGGACAGGGTAAATCGGTGGGGTTAAATGCTATTTTGGTTTCACTATTATATAAAAAACATCCATCACAATTAAAATTTGTTTTGGTTGACCCTAAAAAAGTGGAACTGAGCATTTATAAAACTATTGAAAATCATTTTCTAGCAAAATTGCCGGGCGAGGAAGATGCTATTATTACGGATACTAAAAAAGTAGTTCATACATTAAATGCACTTTGTATTGAAATGGATAACCGCTACGATTTATTAAAAGAAGCTGGCTGTAGAAACATAAAAGAATACAACGAAAAATTTGTTTCTCGAAAATTAAATCCCGAAAAAGGCCATCAGTATTTACCTTTTATTGTTTTAGTTGTAGATGAGTTTGCCGATTTAATTATGACAGCTGGGAAAGAGGTAGAAATGCCAATAGCCAGGTTGGCACAGTTAGCTAGGGCAGTTGGCATACATTTAATCATTGCTACACAAAGGCCTTCGGTAAATATTATTACAGGTACTATTAAGGCAAACTTTCCGGCACGAATTGCATTTAAAGTAAGTAGCAAAATTGATAGTCGTACCATTTTAGATACAGGCGGCGCTGAGCAATTAATTGGTAAAGGAGATATGCTTATTAGTTATAATGGGGAAGTTGTGCGGTTGCAATGTGCATTTGTTGATACCCCTGAAATTGATAAAATTGTTGACTTTATTGGTCAGCAACGTGGCTATCCCCAAGCCTTTTTATTACCAGAATATATTGATGAAAAAGATATGGAAGGCAAGGATTTTGATCTTGGCGATAAAGACCCCTTGTTTGAAGATGCTGCAAGGTTAATTGTAGCTAGCCAGGTGGGCAGTACCTCCTTATTACAACGTCGTATGAAGCTAGGTTATAACAGAGCTGGTCGCCTGATGGATCAGTTAGAAGCTGCAGGTATTGTTGGTGGTAGCCAGGGTAGCAAAGCAAGAGAAGTATTGGTAAAAACAGAAATAGATTTACAGCAGATGCTTGATTCATATTTGTGAGTTATTAGTCATGTGTCGTGAGTGAATGTATTTGTTTACTCCCAACTCCTTACTCCCAACTCCTAACTCAATTTACGTATGTCTAAATTTCTTTTTATTGGTTTGGGAAATATTGGTGCTGAGTATGCAAATACTCGCCATAATATTGGCTTTGATGTTTTAAATGCCTTTGTTTTAAAACATGGAGGTAGTTTTAAAGTTGATCGACTGGCTTATATAGCAGAGGTAAAGGTTAAAGGAAAACAGGTTGTGTGTGCGTGCCCTACAACTTTTATGAATTTGAGTGGACGGGCATTTAAATATTGGTTGGATAAAACAAAAATACCACTTGAAAATACTTTAACAATTGTTGATGATTTGGCATTGCCATTAGATAAGGTCAGACTAAGATCTGCAGGTACAGATGCAGGCCATAATGGGCTAAAAGATATTCAGCAAATTTTAGGAACCGATAAGTACCCGAAACTGCGATTTGGAATAGGTAATGATTATAAAAAAGGTATGCAAGCCGATTTTGTATTAAGTAAATGGTTAAAAGTGGAAGAGTCTGCTGTGCTGTACAAAATAGCAAAGTGCTTGGATATTATGGAAAGTTTTATTATTATGGGTATTGAACAAACTATGACGACTTATAATAAACTCTCTATAAAACCTTGAACATTATTTGTTATGTTGTTATCACCTAAGTATTGTTCTTTTTAGTTATTTATTTATATTCGCGATTAAACTATGCGGCTTTAAATTAAAAAAAATGAAGATTATTTGTGTTGGCCGAAATTATACAGATCATATAAAAGAACTGGGAAATAGTATACCTGAGGAGCCTGTGCTTTTTATGAAACCTGAAACTGCATTATTGCAGAGTAACACTCCTTTTTATTATCCCGAGTTTACCAATAAGTTGCATTACGAGTGCGAACTAGTTTTACGAATATGCAAGAATGGCAAATATATTGAGCAAAAAAATGCTGCTAATTATTATGATGCCATTACAGTAGGTATAGATTTTACGGCACGTGATATACAAGATGAATTAAAAAAGAAAGGACTTCCCTGGGAAAAAGCTAAGGCCTTTGATAATTCGGCAGTTGTTGGAAAATTTATTGAGATTATACCAAACATCAATGGAAAGGGCATTAATTTTTCATTGTTAAAAAACAAAGAAAAAGTTCAGGAAGCCAATTCAACCCAGATGATTTTTAGTATTGATAGAATAATTGAAAATATTTCCCATTATTTTTCATTAAATATTGAGGATCTTATTTTTACTGGCACGCCTGCCGGTGTTGGCGAATGCTTCACGGGCGATGTTTTAGAGGGATTTATTGAAACACAAAATCTTTTTAGTGTAGAAGTAAAATAGACTAAATTATTACATCCTATTTGGGATCGCTGCAGTAAATAAGTCAGCGATATTTTTATTTATACCTTTGCACTGGCTGGTTATATTTTTTTACAAACAACATACTAATTTATTTAATGGTTAATACAGATATTTTATTAAAGGCTTATAAATTAATGTGCACGGCTAAAGCTATGGCCGATACGTATGAAGACAATAGACAGGTATGTAAATATGTACATTCTACCAGTCGCGGGCATGAGGCTATTCAATTGGCAACTGCTTTTCAGTTGTTGCCATGCGATTATGTGAGTCCGTATTATCGAGATGAAAGTATGTTATTAGGTCTTGGGTTTTCGCCATACGAATTGATGCTGCAATTGTTAGCTAAAGGCGATGATATTTTTACTGGCGGCAGAGAATATTATTCACATCCTAATTATAATAAAGATGATAAGCCGAGCATCATTCATCAAAGCAGTGCCACAGGTATGCAGGCTATTCCTACAACCGGAATAGCACAGGGGGTTAAATTTCTGGAAAAAATAAATTCTTCGCTGTTAAAAAAGGATAAGAATACAGAAGACCCAACTGCCATCAGCCAACTACCAATTGTTATCTGCTCCTTAGGAGACGCTTCCGTAACAGAGGGGGAAGTGAGCGAAGCTCTTCAGTTTGCGGCCTTGCATCAGTTGCCCATTATTTATTTAGTACAGGATAATGGATGGGGTATTAGTGTTACCGCTTCAGAAGCTAGAACAAGTAATGCTTATGAGATGGTTAAGGGAATAAAGGGAATAAAAAGAATAAGTGTGGACGGCAGTGATTTTTTACAGAGTTATGAGGTTATGAAAAATGTAGTTGAAGAAGTTAGAAAAGAGAGGTGCCCGTTTTTAGTACATGCTAAAGTTCCTTTATTAGGTCATCATACCAGTGGTGTGCGTAAAGAGGTTTACAGAACTGAAGAAGACTTAACTAATCATTATGTCGATGACCCAGGTCCAAAACTTAGAAAAAAATTACGTGAACTTGCTATTACAGAAGAGACATTAATACAAATTAATAAAGAAGCTATTGATGAAGTGGTGCATCACTTCAAGGGAGCTATAGCCGCACCTGAGCCTGATGCGGAAACAGTTAGTGACTATATTTTTGCGCCAACACTAGTTACAGAAGAGTGTGGAGAAAGGTCACCGGATAATAAAGAAAAAATATTAATGGTAGATGCGGCACTCTTTGCTATTAGGGAAATTATGGAAGATCATCCGGAGTCGCTTTTATACGGTCAGGATGTAGGGCGAAGGCTGGGAGGTGTTTTTAGAGAAGCGGCAACATTGGCAGAGCAATTTGGCGATCAACGGGTTTTTAATACAGCCATACAAGAAGCTTATATTATAGGATCTACTGTTGGCATGTGTGCTGTTGGATTAAAGCCGATTATAGAAGTGCAGTTTGGAGATTATATTTATCCCGGTTTAAATCAGTTGGTAACAGAAATTTCTAAAAGTTGTTATTTAAGTTGCGGTAAATTTCCGATACAAACTTTAATAAGGGTACCTGTTGGAGCGTATGGTGGTGGTGGACCATATCATAGTGGAAGTATTGAAACTACTTTACTATCTATAAAAGGAATTAAAATTGTTTATCCTTCTAATGCGGCTGATATGAAGGGATTAATGAAAGCGGCATTTCTTGATCCAAACCCTGTGGTAATCTTAGAACATAAAGGATTATACTGGAGCAAAGTACCTGGTACAGAAGAGGCTAAAACTGTTGAGCCTTCGGCAGATTATATTATTCCGTTAGGCAAAGCAAATATTATTTTACAAGCCAATGCAGCGTGTATTGAAAACGGCGAAAGCTGTTGTATAATTACTTACGGCATGGGAGTGTATTGGGCAAAAGCTGCGGCAAAAAGTTTTGTAGGTAAAGTAGAGGTTGTTGATTTAAGAACTTTATTTCCTTTGGATGAAGAGCTAATTTTTACAACTGTAAAAAAGCATGGTAAGTGCTTAATATTAACCGAAGAGCAACAGAATAATTCATTTGCAGAGGCCTTGGCTGGCCGGGTATCTAAAGCCTGTTTTAAATACTTAGATGTGCCGATTGAAGTGATGGGGGCACTTAATTTACCAGCGGTTCCTATGAATATTATACTTGAGCAAGCCATGTTACCCAATGCTGCAAAGGTTTCTGAAAGAATTGCTCAACTTCTTAATACCTAGCTGCAAAATTTTTGATCAAATGGCCTATATTTGCACCCCATTAACTGTATTATAAGCCGAAATCGATTTATTAGATGTCGGGGTAGCTCAGCTGGTTAGAGCATCGGATTCATAACCCGAAGGTCGGCAGTTCAAGTCTGCTTCCCGATACCAAAGAGGATTTTTCTGAAAAAATACAGAGGTCCTCTTTTTTTATATCCTTGCAACTCGTTGATAAACAATTAACTAATTCAATAAATTGATTTTTATTTCGGGTTAGATATTGGTTATTTTTTAGATCATAATAAAATCCCTTCCGGGAACAATTTTTTTTGAAGTGCTCTTTTTTCTTCCAACAGCCTGAATTGGCGAAAGTTGTCAATTACAATGGCGCCTAACGGTTTGCTGCTTGGCGTAGAGGCGGATTTAGATGTACTTTACTGTCAATCCGGCAAAAATGTTTATTAGAATTACTACTGTTCAATTTACCCATGAACCCGCCATTACGCTAAATCGCTTTTACCAGCTGGCGTTTCCCTACAAAAATTATTTTACTTTTTTCACTATTACAAAAGTAATATCATCTGGCGTTTGCTTGCCTGCTAACCAGTTTTGGCCTAGTTCAATCAATGCATTTTTAATTCCATCGGCACTTAAATATTGGTTGGCTAAAATACAATCCTCTACTGCTTGATATCCTATTTGCTCTCCTTGTAGATTAGGTGCTTCTGGCAAACCATCAGATACCAAAATAAAAACATCGCCTACTTCAAACCTTCTTTCTACTTGATCAAAAGTAGCGCCGTATAAGCCCCCTAGTGGCAATCCAGATAATTGAATTTCTTCTATTTTTTTAGTGGCGGCTTTATACAAATAACAAGGCGGCATGGCAGCAGAGCTAAAGCGAATTATTTTATCATCTATATAGGCAATATTTAAACTCATCCTTAATAGACCTAGGTCTACTTTTTTTACAATTTGATTTAACTCTTTTAAAATCAAATTAGGATCCATTATTGGGATGCCAATTAACCCGGCTTTTATTATAGAAACCAACATACCCGCTGGTGTTCCATGGCCGGTTGCATCGCCACATACTACATAAATATTTTTATCTGGTTGAACAAAGAAGTCATAATAATCGCCACCCACTTCAGAAGAAGTTTGTAAGTGAGATGCAAATTCATACTGAGGTAAATTCGGTAGCTCTTTTGGTAACATTCTATTTTGTAAATCTTTTGCTGCATCTATTTCTGCCGATTTTCTTTCTTGCTCCGCTTTTAATAAAGATTTTTTGGCTTGATATCTGCCAAATAACACAAAGCCAATTACTAATAAAATCAAATATACCAAGTAGGCTAAAATAGATCGAAACCAAGGCGGTGAAATTCTAAACTTCACACTGGCTTCTTTACTCAATTGGCCATTGGAGCTTTTTGCAATAACGTGTAGTGTGTATTCTCCTTCGTATAAATTATTGTATTCTTTTTTTATATCCGAAATAAATTCAGACGCTTTTTTCTCTTGGCCTTCTAGCCAATAACTAAAAGTTGTGTTTTGTTCATTGCCAAAAAATGGATACGCTACCTCAAACAGTAAACTGTTTTGACTATACGGAATTTTAATAGGATTAAGTGGCAGTCGCTCTCCGTTCGAAGAAATAGATCGAATTAAAGCAGCATATTGAGTTGTGGAATCTTTAATGGCTAGTTCAGGAAGATAGCGGTACAATTTACTGTCTTGGTCTCCGATCCAAACTACTTCATTTTTACCCGCGCCTTCGGAGAAAATAGAGAAAGAAAGTTCAGCAATATTTAATTTATCAAGTGGATATTTTTTAAATGAAAACCCAGTTTTAAAATTAAAGGTTGTTTTAAATAAACCTAACTGACAAATAAACCATAGATTTTTTGATTCGGGATTGTAGTGAAAATTAAAAATATTGGTTTCACCAATCATAGAATCTAAATTAAAACCGGAATATTTTAACTGATTTTTTTTGGGATCAATAGTGTATAAATGATTTGATGAATCAATGGCAACTACCAGTGTATCGTTTAAAGAAACTAAGCCAAAATAATCTCTGATACTAAAAATAGTATCTGGTTTTAACATTCTAAAATTTCCTTGGCCATTTAAAAGATAGTCAAATACAAGTATGCCATGGGCAGTAGAAATAAGTAATTCCCCAGGAATTCTTTCTTTTATTCTATTTGCAACAAATTCAGGTTTGTTTTTTATTTCAATTTCTTTCCAACCGCTATTTGTATATTGATTTAAAGTTAGTCCATACGATCCAGTCGTAAATAGAAATGATTTATTCAGTTTAGATTGCAAAGGAGTGTTACCTCTTTTACCAATAGGACTAAGAATTCCATTTTTAAATGATTGCGTAGAGCTATTCCCTGTTAAAATGATTTGATCGTTAAATAAACCAATATTACTGCCCCAGGTTCCAATATCAAATGCTTTAAAACTAACAGAACTTGCACTTGATTTTTTAGGTAGTAATTCATATAAAATTCTACCAGTTCTTACATATAATTTTTTGCCGATACGGCGAATGTCATTTACCCATCCAGATAATCCATTGCTTTTAGAATAATAGGTTATGGTTGAATCAAAACTAAGTCGAGATATTCCCTCACTACTAGTCCAAATATCGCCAGCCCTGTCTTGTAAATAAGCACTTGAGAAACTACTTTTATTGCCAGCGCTAGAGTCGAATTTATTTATAATGTGTAAGTTCTGGTCTAGAAACAAAACCCCACTTTTAGTTAGCAAAGGGATTAACCCATTTTTTAAGAGATATTTACTTTTGCCAATTCCACCTTTTTTTAAAATAGCATCAAGACTAGGATTGTTTACTTTTTCGAATTTTCCATTGGTATGATATAAATATGCTCCAACCTTATCGCCTAATAACAAATGATCTCCATTATCTAATTGATACATGGCATCTAGCTGGAAATCATCAGCAAATATTTTTTCTGACCCTACAATCAGTTTAAATGCACTGTCTTGAAATTTAAATAGGCCTTCATTTTCTACTTCTAAGTAAACCCCATCTGCATTTTCTCTCAATCTGCCAACTTGATTTTTAAATGTGACTACTTTTAATAACTGTTTATTTTTGTATAAATAAACAGAATGGAATGAACTAAAGAAGGCTGTATCATTATGTAAAACGGCAGAGCGTACATTTGAGTTTAGTTGATTTTTTTTACTGAGTCCTATTGATAAAGATGTGTATACAAGGTCTCCAAATTTATTTTTTTCTGCATACCCAAAACTAAATTGTGCACTGACATACATTAGTTTTTTACTGTCCTGTAAAATTAACGAGGTTCTTAAATTTAACTTATTACCTTTTTCATCAATAGCACGCGTTACCCGTTGGCCATCAAATTGCAAAATACCATCCCCATTATTTGCAACATAAATCACTCCATCATCATCTTGAAACAAATCACTATTTCCGAGCGTTGCTTTTAAAATATTTCTGTCGTAATAAGACGAAAAATAATTGCCCATTTCTGCGGAAGTTCCTTTGGTTTTGAGTGGCAAAAGTTGGGCAAAAGAACCTGCAGCTATCAGCAAGATGATAACGAGTTGAAATAAATGTTTATTCATTTTAAGATATATAAAGTGGGTATATAATTTAACTTGCTTTATTGAAGTAAAGTAAATTAGTTGAATAAATAAAATTATAAAACTTCTATCAAAAAGATAATTTTCTCTAGTTTCATCCAATATTTTACTTAATTCTATTATATTTTTAAACAGGTAAACAACTAATTTATACCTTTTTTAGTCTACTTTCTGCTGACGATTTACAGCTACCAAAATTTCCTTATCTCGTGAATTGGACAAAATCTTTGAAATTTTTTCTTTATTACATGAAGACAAAACGGGAACTGATATTTCTCATACCTTAAATATACAAACCTCTACAGTTGGTATCCATAAAGCCGGTTTGTTTGAAAAGCTTGGTGTGGATAATATTTTGAAACTTAGAGAAATGGCGACTACATATAATTCATAATTTTTAGGTATAGCTTTTTGTTGTGATAACTTTTACTAAGGTATAATAACTTATCAATTTAGGGAGGGTGTGTTTCTGATTATTACTTTTCTTTATTTTTATAGAACAATAATAATATTATATGCATTAATTTTATATAAAAAAATTAAATGATGCGTGTACTCAATCAAATAGCCGAATATTTATATTTAAAGAAAAGAGATCCTAATATGCCCCGTTCCCCATGGCTGAAATATATGCACGGCATAAATAGATTATCCATTTTATTGTTTCTGTTAGCCATGATTATATTGGCTATAAAATCACTATTTTAATTTATTTAGATAGGCATAAATACTTTCTGCAGCATTAGCGGAAGCTTTTCCACCCTTGCTTAACAAGCTTTTTAATGCGTTATAATCTTCTTTTATTTGACCTTGTTTTATTTCATTACTCAGCAATAAATTTAATTCTGTTTTTAAATGTTCAACAGTTAATTCATCTTGTATTAATTCTTTCACCACTTCTTTATTCATAATAAGATTAACAAGCCCAATAAATTTTATTTTGATAAGTCGCTTGGCTATTTGATAAGAGAAAGCACTCCCTTTGTAGCAGATTATTTGTGGTACAGCAAATAAGGCAGTTTCTAAAGTAGCGGTGCCGCTAGTTACCAATGCGGCTTTTGATTTTAATAATAATAGATAAGTTTTATTAATAACCGAGGATACATTTTTATAAGGAGCCAACAATTGAGTGTAAAATTCTTCATCAAGTCCGGGTGCTTTAGCAACAATAAATTGGTACTGGGGAAAATGATTGACCACTTGCAGCATAATAGGCAGTTTTTTTAAAATTTCTTGTTGTCTGCTTCCAGGTAAAAGAGCAATGATATTACTTGAAATTTGACTGCTAAAATTTTCGCTTAGAAAATCATCAACTACTTCAACTAAAGGGTGACCAACATATTCAACTTCATAGTTCCATTTAGTATAAAATTCTTTTTCAAAAGGCAAGATGACGAGCATTTTATCTACACATTTTTTAATCAACTTAACTCTATTTTCTTTCCATGCCCAAACTTGTGGAGAAATATAATAGATCACTTTTATATTTTTTTTCTTTGCCCATTTAGCAATTCGTAAATTAAATCCAGGGTAATCAATTAGGATTAGCGCATCAGGGTGGTATTGTAAAATATCTGTTTTACATTTTTTTATATTTTTTAAAATAGTTTGAATATTTTGCAGTACTTCTAAAAATCCCATAAAGGCAAGTTCCTTGTAATGCTTAACCAGAGTAGCTCCTGTGGCTTCCATTTTATCGCCGCCCCAACAACGGATATTAGCTAGGGGATCTTTATTTTTTAACTCCTTGATAAGATTACTGCCGTGCAAATCGCCACTTGCTTCTCCGGCAAGGATATAATATTTCATATGTTAAAGTAAGTGCTAATTACCCAAATGTTTTGATACTTAAAGCTGTTATTGCATATATTAATGTAGCCACAAAAATACCTTTGGCAGTTTTGTCTATTCCTGAATTTATATAAATGGTAAATAAAATAGCATTAGCCATTAATGAAAGACTTATAGCAACTGTAAGTAATTTATGGCCAGGTTCTTCTAAAATATATTGCAGTGCTTCAAAATAATTTAGCGGACCAAGTTTACTGTACTTAAAAACAGCAAAACCTGCAAAGGGAGCAATCAAACCCATGATGAATCCAAAAATAAAATTGTCTTTTTTAAAAATCATTTGAATAATTTCTTTTTTTCTAATATTTTTTTTAAGGGGTAGTTGGTCAAGTCAAATTGAATAGGCACTATACTAACATAATTATTTTTTAGTGCCCATGCATCAGTGTCTTTTGCTTTATCAAAATTAACGAACTTGCCAGTTAGCCAATAGTATTTTTTACCATGGGGGTCTTTCCTTTCTTCAAATTCTTCTTTATATTTTGCATAGGCCTGTTTACAGATCATTGTGCCTTTTATTTTTTCTATAGAAACTGCGGGGATATTTACATTGAGTAAAAGATGTTTATCTAATTTATTAGCCAATACAGTTTTAATAATTTGATGAGCGTAGTGTTTTGCTGCAGTAAAATCGGCCTCTAAGCGATAGTCTAATAATGAAAAGCCAATGCTTGGGATACTTTCAATAGACGCTTCCATAGCAGCACTCATGGTGCCGCTATAAATTACATTGATAGAATGATTGGCGCCATGATTAATACCGCTGATGCATATATCTGGCTTGCGATGAAAAATTTTATCAACGGCCAATTTAACGCAATCAACCGGTGTGCCTGAAGTTTGCCAGGCTTCAATATTTTCAAATAGATCTATTTTATCAAAACGTAAAGGCGAGTCGATGGTAATGGCATGTCCCATACCACTTTGTGCCTTATCAGGTGCCACTACTACTACTTTTCCTAATGTTTTTGCTGCTTCAATTAAGTTTTTTATTCCGGGTGCAGTTATACCGTCATCATTGGTAATAAGTATAATGGGTTGCTCTTTCTTTTTTGCCATGTAAATTCTAAAATTTAAAACTGAGGAAATAATTGTCGTGCAATACCTTCTGGGCGAAATGGCCACGGAATCATTAACAGAATAATTAATAAAGCTGTTCCAAAATAGATTAACGTACGTTTGTATTTTAGTGCATCGTTATTGGCACGTTTAACCATGCTGCGGCCAATATGCACCAATAACCATGCGATAATCATCATTAAGGCATGTTCAACTGCAAAGTAGCGTTCTGTAGGGTCTTTCATAACTTCTCCCATACCGATTTTTACTTTTTCAAACCACATGCCAGTAAAATACAAGATAAGACCTAGTGACAACTGAATATCGCAGCTAATCATAAAAAATAAGCTTATTTTATTATCACTTTTTTTGTATTCATTTTTAGATAAAATGGCTGATGCGGCTGATATAACTACCCAAATGCCAAGCAGTAAAACTGCCCAACGTAAAATGTTATGTAATAGAAGTGTGTAGTTCATAAATAAATATTTGATGCAAAAATAGGGGAACTGATGTTTGTTAATGCAAAGCTGCCTAGGTTCATATATAAAATTTTGTGTTATTTGGCTATTTTTTTAGTTATTAGTTTAAAACATAAAAATAAATTTGGATAAACTAAAATAATTAGTATATTTGTGCTAATCAAATTAGTTACATCATGTCAATCGCAGGTCAAAACCTTAAATATTTACGCAAACTTCGTGGTTGGACCCAGGATGAATTTGCCATCAAGCTCGGCATCAAACGATCTTTAATAGGGGCTTATGAAGAAGAACGCGCTGATCCTCGTTTGGAGGTATTGGAAGTTTTGGCCGATATATTTAAACTTTCATTAGACGAACTTTTGTTAAAGGATTTAAGTAATACAGCAGATAATTATCTTGCCAAACGCCGGCAGCAAAAAATGATGACATCTGATAGAAATGTGATTCATTTTGTTCCTGTTAAAGCTGCGGCGGGTTACTTAGCTAGTTATGCCGATACCGAGTTTATTGATGAGTTGAATACATTTACATTACCTATGTTGGCTGGCGGTAATTATCGTGCGTTTGAAATTATTGGAGATAGTATGTTACCAACTCCTAGTGGTAGTATTATTGTTGGCGAAAAGATTGAGAATACAATGGATATAAAAAGCAATCAAGCGTATATAGTTGTAAGCCGTAACGAAGGCATAGTATACAAACGAATTGAAAAAAATGGGCGTGCAAAAAATAAGTTAACCTTGGTTAGTGATAATCCGCAATACCAGCCATATCAAGTAAATGCCGAAGATGTTATGGAATTGTGGCAGGCGCAAATGGTAATTAGTAAGGTGAGTACACAACAACGTTGGGATGTAAACTCACTTGCTAGCATGGTAAATAATTTACAAAGCCAGGTAAGCACTTTAAAGAAAAAAATGAATTAAGCGATCTTTCACCGATTATACTGATTGTTACTGATGATCTTCTATTTTTCGTGACGAATACATCTAATTCGTTAAGTCCTTGTTTAATCTATTGATTTTATGCATCCGTGATTATTTTTTTACTGGTTAGACTCCTTGACTAAAAAAACAAGAAATGAACGCGAAAGAGTTATTGATATTAAATTTTGAGGAAGTGCGTCGTAGAAGCATTGAAGTGTGGAAAAATATTTCAGAAGAGAATTTATTTTGGAAACCAAACTCAGGGACAATGTGTTCTATTGAAATGATACGCCATGTACTAGAGTTGGAAAATATTTACCACCAAATTATTTCACACCGGGGAACAATTGGTAATTATGAAAGTATTTTAACCGGAAACCCATACACCAGCATAGAGGATGAGCTAAAAAATGCACAACCTTACCGCGAGAAATTTTTAAAAATGGTGCATTCATTTTCTAGTAAAGAGTTAGAAGAAGTAGATATTTTTAGAAGGGATAAAAAGCAGTATTGTAAACTAGGCGATTATTTATTGAGGATTGTTTACCAAGAGGGCGTACATACTGGGCAGTTACTTGATTATTTACACACATTAAAAGCACCTAGGACTTTTAATTGAGATTAATTTTTATCTTTATAAATTATAAAAACATAACATTAGCGCACAACCAGATACATCGATTAATAATTAAAAAAAACAGTTATGATTAAACTTCAGATCATTGGAAACCTTGGTAAAGATTGCATTGTAAAAGAATTGAATGGCAAACATGTAATTAACTTTAGCGTGGCACACACAGAACGTTTTAAAGATGCACAAGGAACCCAGAAAGAAAAAACGACTTGGGTAGAATGTGCTTATTGGACAGACAAAACAGCAATTGCTCCTTATTTGTTAAAAGGAACTTCTGTTTATGCAGAGGGCTCTCCAGAAGCTGATCCTTATACCAACAAAGAAGGGCAGTCAGTTGCAACTTTACGCATGCGGGTTCAAAACATTCAATTATTGGGCAGTAATAAGGATAATCAGGGATCAAATGTTGGTAATGTTACTAACACGGGAATGGGCGCTGCACCTGTTGTAAAAACAGAGGAGGAGAATACTCCGGCTGCTTTTACGCCTACTTCCACTGGCCCGGTTGATGATTTACCATTTTAGCACAGGGTTTTCTACAAAACAATGTTTTTGTGTACCACAAAAACAAAAAGTACACAACAGCATTGTTTTTTACCACAAAGAGTACAATAGCCAAAGTTTACAAAGAAACTCAATTAATAACATTTACTATTTTGGGAGAGTTTACAAACAGGGGCCTATCATAATTTTTTTTATGGGTTTATATTTTGCGTAAAGTTTTATCTTGTACAAAACTATTTGTATGAATGTTAAAAAAAGTATCCTCGCTTTATTATTTTTCTTTTCTACTTTTTCTCTCTTTTCGCAAAAAAACTTTTCCCAATACGTTGATCCATTTATTGGTACTGGGGGTCATGGCCATACCTACCCTGGTGCTGTGCTTCCACACGGCATGGTACAGTTAAGTCCGGATACCCGTATGGATGGCTGGGATGGTTGCGGCGGATATCATTATGCCGATAGTTTTATTTATGGGTTTACACATACCCATTTAAGTGGTACAGGTGTTAGCGATTATGGCGATATTTTATTAATGCCCATGCATGGTGCCCCATCACCAGATAATAAAGTATATGGATCTACAATTTCGCATGTTAATGAAAAAGCATCAGCAGGTTTTTATTCAGTAAAATTAAAAGATGATGGTATTTTAGCTGAATTAACTGCAACAACCAGAGTAGGATTTCATCGGTATAAATTTTCTGACACAAAAAATAATAATGTAATTATTGATTTAAAACATCGAGATGAAGTGGTTGAATCCTCCTTGCAAATTATAAATTCACAAACGATGGTTGGATTACGTAGAAGTAAGGCCTGGGCTAATAATCAGTATGTTTATTTTGTAATTGAATTCTCTAAACCATTCACCAAATCAGGATTTTGGAATAATGATATTTTATTATCACAAAATACAATTGAGCTAAAAAATTCAAAAAATATTAAAGCTTTTTTTGAGTTTGATGACGAGATGATAATGGCCAAAGTGGCTATATCTGCCGTAAGTATAGAAGGTGCGCAAAAAAATCTTGCTAGTGAATTACCTGGGTGGGATTTTGAAAAAACTAAATTTAATGCAGAAAAAATTTGGAATCAAGAATTGAGTAAGATTGAAGTTAATAGTAACGACATAAAAAAAATGCGTAATTTTTATACAGCATTATATCACACCGCAATTGTTCCTAATGTAAACCAAGATGTAGATGGACAATATAGGGGCAGAGACAATAAAATTCATACGGCTACAGACTTTACCAACTATACTGTTTTTTCACTCTGGGATACCTATCGAGGCGCGCATCCTTTATACACTATTATAGATCAAAATCGCACACTAGATTATATAAAATCTTTTTTGACACAATATCAACAAGGCGGTCGTTTACCTGTATGGGAGTTGAGTGGGTGCGAAACAGATTGCATGATTGGCTATCATAGTGTGTCAGTTATTGTAGATGCTTACGTAAAAGGGATTAATAATTTTGATACAAAGCTTGCACTTGAAGCTATGAAAAAAAGTGCTACATGGAATCACCTAGGAATACCTGCTTTAATGGATCATGGACTTTTAGAGATGGATGATGAGCATGAGAGTGTAAGTAAAAATTTGGAATACGCTTATGATGATTGGTGTATTGCACAGTTTGCAAAAGCACTGGGTAATGATGATGATTATAATATATATATCAAAAGAGCGCAGTCGTATAAAAATTTATTAGATGTACAAACAGGGTTTATGAGGCCCCGAAAAAATGGTAATTGGCTTGCCCCATTTGACCCCCAAGAAGTAAATAATAATTTTACAGAAGCTAATAGTTGGCAATATTCATTTTACACTCCACAAGATATTAATGGGTATTTAGAAATAAGTGGGGGAAGAAAAAAAATGGAAAAAAAATTAGATAAACTTTTTTCTGAAAATTCGCAAATGACTGGCCGCGACCAAAGTGATATTACAGGATTGATTGGCCAATATGCACACGGTAATGAGCCTAGCCACCATATTGCTTACTTGTATAATTTTACAGGCGCCGCTTATAAAACCCAGGCTATGGTTAATCGAATTATGCATAGCATGTATCACGATACACCGGATGGATTAGAAGGGAATGAAGACTGTGGGCAAATGAGTGCTTGGTATGTACTAAGTGCTTTGGGTTTTTATCCTGTAACACCCGGTACCACAGACTATATTATTGGTACTCCTTTATTTTCATCTGCAACTATACATTTAGAAAATGGAAAAAATTTTATAATTAATGGTAATAATATAAGTGATAAAAACTTTTATATTAAATCTGCTTTATTAAATAAGAAAGCTTATTCTAAATCTTATCTTTCTTATTCTGACATTAATAATGGAGGCTATTTAGATTTTAATATGTCTGCAACACCATCAAGCTATGGTAATATAAATTATCCTGTAACTGCTATAAGAGAAAATAAAATTATGTTGAATCCTATAATTGATGGGGGTGCTATTACATTTAAAGATAGTAAGAGTATAAAAATAAGTTCGGCTCAAAAGGGTATGTTTTATTATTATACCATGGATGGTTCTATACCTACCAAAATGTCGAAAAAATATATTACCCCTATTCTTATTAAGGAATCAGTAATCATTAAAGCGATTGCAGTAAATGCTGCTGGAGAAAGCAGTTTTATAACAACAGCCACGTATAAAAAAATGCCCAATAATTGGTCCATTAAACTCAATGCCAAATATGAACAGCAATATGATGGCGGAGGTGCTGCGGGATTGATTGATGGTATACGTGGCAGTACAGACTGGCGCAAAGGCAATTGGCAGGGGTATCAAAAAAATGATATGGATCTATTGATTGATTTGCAGGAGTTAAAATCAATTTCAAAGTTAAATATTGGGTTTTTGCAGGATACTCGGGCATGGATTGTTTTACCGAAAGAGGTAAGCGTAGAAATATCAGCAGACAATAAAAATTTTGTCCAAGTTTTTTTTGGAAATAATTTTTTATTCATTGAAGATTTGAAGGTGCAATTAAAAAATGTAGAGGCAAGTTTTACTACAGTTAAAGCAAGATATATAAGGGTTAAAGGGATTCAATTTGGCAAGTTACCTGCATGGCACGAAGGGTCAGGAGGGGATACGCATATTTTTGTAGATGAAATAATTGTGCAGTAAATTTTATAGGTGACAATTTTTTTGTCAAAAGATGTCATCTATAACAACTCGAGACTTTAAAGGGACCGAGAATTGAAAGCATTGTTTGGATACAAAAAAGTCTCGAATTTTTTTCGAGACTTTTTTGTATTGATATTAAGCTATTTATTCTTTATCTGGATTTCGGAGTTTGCTGTGCTTTTTGCTATACACGAAATAAATAATTACCCCAATAACCAACCAACCTCCAAGTCGCAACCAATTTGTCCAGCCTAGTCCAACTATCATAGCACCACAAACTACGATGCCTAATATGGGAACAATTGGAACAAGTGGTGTTTTAAATGCCCTTGGCATATCTGGATCTGTTTTTCTAAGTATAATAACTGCTGCACAAACTAACATAAACGCAAATAAAGTACCTATACTTGTCATGTCACCAACAATATCTCCGGGAACAAATGCAGCGAATGCACCAACTACAACTAAAAATATAAGATTGGCTTTATAAGGTGTTTTAAATTTAGCATGTACATCACTAAATACTTTTGGTACTAAACCATCACGACTCATAGAATAAAATACACGACTTTGCCCTAGTAGCATAACTAATATTACCGAAGAGAAACCTGCAAGAATTGCTACGGTAACTAATTTTCCCAACCAAGCATATCCGGGCATAAAAGTATTAATAGCTTGAGCTACCGAAGCTTCTTTTCCCGTGGTTCTAAAAAACTCAACTGGCGCAAGGCCTGTTAATACATGTGCAAATAAAATATAGAGTACGGTACAAATGGCTAATGAGCCAAGGATACCAATGGGCATTGATTTTTTTGGATTCTTTGTTTCCTGTGCAGCGGTACTTACAGCATCAAAACCAATAAAGGCAAAAAATACAACACCAGCAGCACCCAGTATTCCCATAATACCGCCATAAGTGTGAGATATTCCTTGGTGATCGGTATAAGTGCCTGCTGTTGGAATGTATGGTGTATGGTTTGCTTCATTTATAAAACCCCAACCAAGAATAATAATTAGTACTACAATTGCAACTTTTGCAATAACAATTAACCCATTTACGAAGGCCGATTCTTTGGTGCCTTTTATTAGTAATAAACTAAGTAAAGCTATAATGCCAAATGCAGGGATATTCATAATTCCATGAACGCCATCTATCGACTGTTCAAAAGGAGAATGACACCATTCATATTGGATGGCATTGACATGTAACACATTGGTTAGTAAATTATTTAAATATTCGCTCCATGCAATACCAACTGTGGCAGCGCCAACGGCGTATTCTAGTACTAAATCCCATCCAATTATCCAGGCCATAAATTCGCCCATGGTAGCATACGTGTAGGTGTACGCGCTACCAGAAATAGGGATAGATGATGAAAGTTCGGCATAACAAAGTCCAGCTAAAGCACAACCAATAGCAGCTACAATAAATCCTAAGGTAACAGATGGGCCAGCATTTTGAGCGGCAGCAGCTGCGGTTCTCACAAACAAACCTGCACCAATAATGGCGCCTATACCCAGCGCAACAAGTGAGCCAGCGCCGAGCGTACGTTTAAGTCCTTTTTCTGAGTCACCGGCATCAGACATTAATTGACTGATTGATTTTTTTACAAATAAACTCATAATTACTTAGTTGGTTTTGATGAAGAATGATTCGATAATCTATCGTAATGGAAAAATAAGCAATAAATTTTTAAATAAACAAAGAACTAATACTTTTTATATGTTACAAGTTTATAACCCCATTTTAATATTATATTGCGGTACTAAATTTTTAATATGGAAATAACCCATCAGCCAGCAAAAAAAAGCAAGCTCACCTTATACATATTATTTGGCATGTTGCTTGGTATAATCGTGGGTTATTATGTGCATGATAATTATTCCACTAACACCATAAAAATATTTTCAGATAATGCAAAGCTGTTAACAAATATTTTTCTTCGTATGGTGCAAATGATTATTGCCCCAATTGTATTTGCCACTTTGGTGGTAGGCATAGCCAAATTGGGCGATATGAAAACGGTTGGCCGAGTGGGAGGTAAAGCGATGCTTTGGTTTATTTCTGCATCTTTGATTTCACTTAGTCTGGGCTTATTGTTGGTTAATATTTTTAAGCCTGGTGTAGGAGTGGATATTACCAATACAGATATGGCTGCAGTAAACGACCTGCTTGAAAAATCAAAAGGGTTTTCATTACAAAAATTTGTTGAGCATGTGGTGCCACGCAGTGTGGTAGAAGCCATGGCAACTAACGAAATTTTACAGCTTGTTGTGTTCTCTGTATTCTTTGGTATAGCACTAACTGCTATTGGCAAAAAAGGGGAACCCATTATTAATGCATTAGATTCCCTAGCTCATGTTGTACTTAAAATGGTTACATATGTTATGTACTTAGCACCGTTAGGCGTTTTTGGCGCTATGGCAGCAGCCATAGCAAAAAACGGATTGGGTATTTTAATAACATTTGGAAAATATGTGGGGGAATTTTATTTAGGTCTTGCTATTCTTTGGGCTTTGCTATTATTTGTTGGCTATCTTTTTTTAAAAAACAGATTGGCTGTATTGCTTCGCAGAATAAGCACACCTATGTCTATAGCATTTAGTACAGCTAGTAGCGAAGCCGTGTATCCTAAACTAGTTGAAGAAATGGAGCGATTTGGCTGTAATAATAAAATTGTAAGTTTTGTTTTACCTCTCGGTTATTCTTTTAATTTAGACGGCAGTATGATGTATATGACTTTTGCCAGTATGTTTATTGCGCAGGCATTTAATATTACTTCAATAACCGGAGATATGAGTCAACAGATAATTATGCTGCTAGTTTTTTTAGTAACTAGTAAAGGTATTGCAGGTGTACCTAGGGCTTCGTTGGTAGTTGTATTGGCAACTGGTGCCATGTTTGGGTTACCACCCGAAGGGGTAGGACTAATATTAGCCATTGATGTATTTTGTGATATGGGCCGTACCATGACAAACGTTTTAGGAAATGCTTTGGCAACAGCTGCCGTAAGTAAATGGGAAGGGCAATTAGAACATACTTAAATTTTATAAAAACAACTGATGATAGATTTTATTTTTCTGGATTTTACCTGGACACAATTACTGCAACCACAATGGTATATTGATAATGGGGGTTTATGGCTTTTGTTATTGATCATTTTTGCAGAGACGGGTTTATTTATCGGGTTCTTTTTTCCGGGTGATTCTTTATTATTTGTTGCAGGTATTTTTAGCAATAAACTGGCCGCCTCATTATACGATACTAATAATGATTTCTTCAATCTGTTGCTGTTATCTGTTTTGTGTATTGCTGCGGGTATTTTAGGAAATACTGTTGGATATATTTTTGGCAAAAAGGTAGGCCCAGCCATGTTTAACTGGAAAGACAGATTTTTATTTAAACAAAAATACTTGCATCAGGCTAAAGAATTTTATGATAAGCATGGTGGCGGGGCCATTGTATTTGGAAGATTTCTGCCCTTTATTAGAACGTTTGCACCCATTGTTGCCGGTATCGTTAGCATGGATAAAAAGAAATTTACTTTTTATAATATCATTGGTAGTATTGCTTGGGTTACGTCTATGTTATTCATTGGGCACTACTTAAATTCTTTTGTAAAAAATCAGTTTCAACTAGACTTAGAAAAACATCTTGAAATAATTGTTATCAGTATTGTATTGGTAACCACTGCCCCAGTTTTATTAAAAATGTTTTTTGGTAAAAAGAAACAAGTTGATGAATCAAACTAAAAATAAATCGACCTCAATTTTTAATATAACCGTAATAGTAGCTTCCCTTGGCTATTTTGTAGATATTTATGATCTGTTATTATTCACCATAGTAAAAAAAGCAAGTGTGCTTGCTTTGGGGGCTACCGATTCTACATTGTTAGTAGATAGTACAAAAATTATTAACTGGCAAATGGGTGGTTTATTATTAGGTGGGATAATTTGGGGCATTTTAGGCGATAAAAAAGGTAGACTTTCTGTTTTATTTGGATCAATTATTTTGTATTCTGTGGCCAATTTTATAACTGGCTATATTCAAACGGTTGATCAGTATGCCATGTGCCGGTTTGTTGCAGGCCTTGGATTAGCTGGAGAATTGGGTGCAGGAATTACCTTGGTAAGCGAATTATTGCCAAAAAATAAAAGGGGTGTGGGTACTTCATTGGTAGCCGGCATTGGATTGTTTGGAGCAGTAGCGGCGTATTTTACTTATCAGTGGACTAATGAAAATTGGCGGCTTTGTTATAAGATTGGGGGAGGGCTAGGTATACTGTTATTATTTTTACGTCTAAGCGTTGCAGAATCAGGGATGTTTAAAGAGTTGAAAGAATCACAGGTCAAGCGTGGAAATTTTTTGATGTTTTTTAATAATAAAAAACGGTTTAAAAAATATGTATTAGCCATTTTAATTGGTTTGCCTACTTGGTATGTAATTGGTATTTTGATAAATCAGAGCGATCGTTTTGGCAAGGCCATGTTTGGAAGTGCAACTATCGATTCTGGCAGGTCTATCATGTTTGCCTACACCGCTATTGCCATTGGTGATATTTTAATTGGATTTGTTAGTCAATATTTAAAAAGCAGAAAAAAGGCATTGTTGGTATTTTATTCAATCTGCGTATTTTCTTTAATACTTTTCTTTAGTAGCTTTAACAACTCAGATGTAAGGATGTATATAATTTGTTGCCTATTAGGATTCAGTAATGGTTATTGGGCAATTTTTGTAACTATGGGGGCAGAGCAGTTTGGTACTAACCTAAGAGCTACTGCCGCAACAACTATTCCTAATATGGTTAGAGGTGCATTGCCTTTAATTAATTTAATGTTCTTAAACCTATTTCAAAAAAACTGGAATTGGTCTTTGGTTGATAGTGGTATTGTTACTGGTATTATTGTTATTACAATAACATTGGTTGCATTTTATTTTACTGAAGAAACTTTTCACAAAGATCTAAATTTTATTGAAGTGGAATAACTTATACTTTAACATTAAAACTATTTGTGTCAAAATTTTTAATTATACGATTTTCTTCAATAGGTGATATTGTTTTAACAACGCCGGTTATCCGTTGTTTGCGTAAACAATATCCCGAAGCAACAATTCATTTTTTAACTAAACAATCATTTAAAAGCGTCTTATCCTATAATCCTTACATTAATAAAATACATACACTAGGAGATAGTTTTGAACTGCTTTTACATGAATTGGTTATTGAAGAATATGATTACATTATTGATCTGCATCATAATCTGCGGACACTAAGGATTAAACGATTTTTAAAAGGTGCGAAGTCCTTTTCTTTTAATAAACTTAATGTTAAAAAATTTATTCTTACCAATTTTAAAGTTAATGTACTACCTAAAGAACATATTATAGATCGTAACCTTGCATGCATTGCAACGTTAGGCGTGGTAAATGACGGACTAGGGTTAGATTATTTTATACCCCCTAAGGATAATATCAAAAAAGAAGATATACCTACTTCTCATATGCATGGATACCTAGCCTTGGTGATAGGTGCATCATTAGCAACAAAAAAGTTACCCTTGCATAAACTTCAACAAATATGTGCAGCTATAAATCACCCAATTATTTTATTGGGCGGAAAAGAAGATTATGAAGATGGTAAAAAAATAGCTGAGGTAGACGATATTAAAATTTATAATGCTTGTGGAAAATTTAATTTGAATGAATCGGCAGATTTGATAAAAAATTCAAAACTAGTAATTACGCACGATACAGGACTGATGCATATTGCCGCTGCTTTACAAAAAAAAATTATTTCTGTTTGGGGGAATACGCTTCCAGCTTTTGGCATGTCTCCTTATTACGGACAACAATCAAAAATTAAAAATAAAGTGGTAGAGATCAATGATTTATGGTGTAGACCGTGTAGTAAGATTGGGTTTGAAAAATGCCCAAAAGGACATTTTAAGTGCATGAACAAGATTGATGTTAACGATATTGTAAATCTGGTAGGGGAGCTTTTGTAATTAAATAAGATGAATTATTGTAATTAAAATTCCCCTTACTATGATGAAAATGGTTCTTTATTTTATTTTTTATCTGCAGCTCTATACGTACACAATTTAATGTTAGTGTACAATGGCAGAAAATATAGGTGTGTCTAACCTCAGATTCAATTAATTATATTGTTGCTCAAAAAATTAACTGGGCTGATTTTAAAGTTAAGCCCAGCTACTCTATTTAAGCAACAGCTATTACAGATTCTGGCTTTGTGTTGAACATGACTATTAATTCAATTGGCGACTTGTCAAATTTAATTATTACTTTTTTTTGTTATCTCATCAAGAAAAGATTTAATATAGTAAATTTGAGACTATTGCTTAATGATATTTATAATGAAAGTTTTGATGCACTTGTAAAAATTAAAAATAATTATGATAATCAAATTTTTAATTTTAGAATAAAACTCATGGAAAGAATTTGGAATAAAAATTGATTATCGATTGCTACTACTTGTTATACATTAACGATTAATACGGGAATTTTTAACTCATGCCTTACTGTGTTAACTGTTTCCCCATATATAAAATCTTGCAGGCCCGAATGGCCATGTGCACCCATTACAAGCATATCTGCATTAACGGATTTTGTAATTCGGACTATTTCTTTAGGTCTATTTTTATAACCAAGAAATCCTTCAGCAGTAAACCCACGTGCTTTTAATTGCAAAATATAATTATCCAAATGTTCTTTGTCTAATCTCGATTCGTAATCATCGCTATCATCTCCAAATAATTTAGCAGAAGCACTTTCAACAATATGAATTAAAATAAATTTCGTATTTTCTTTACCTTGCCCGAGCGCATACGATAATAATTTTTCATCGTTATCGCTAAAATCTAATGCAATGGCTATTTTATTGAATTTAGGAATTAGTAGATTTTTAAGTGTGTTAATTTCGGGATGTATCTTTATTGAAACTGTAGGTTTTAACTTTGTAATAAATGGATGAATTATGATGTAAATCAAAATAAAAATACATATTATAGCACCTAAACTAAGTAAAGCCTTCTGCCATAAGGTTCCATTTATAAATATTTCACTCATTCTGTTCATTAACATTTTTAAGTTTAGAAACACAAGAACAGAGGCTATTAACCAGGCAGTAATTTTTGTAGATAGATTTATTGCAAATTTACTCATAGTTTTTTTATCGCTCACAAAATGTATTAATGGAATGATAGCAAAGCCAAGTTGTAAACTCAAAATAACCTGACTAAATATCAACAAAGCATCTACCTGTTTTTCGCCATAAATTAAAATTACTATTAGTGCTGGGATAATGGCAACAAGCCTTGTTAGTAATCTCCTAAGTAACGGATTAATTCGCAAACTTAAATATCCTTCCATAATTATTTGGCCGGCAAGTGTGCCGGTAATGGTACTACTTTGACCGGCCGCTATTAATGCAACTGCAAAAAGAGTAGGAGCCAGATTACCTAAAAATGTAGGTAACAATCGGTGTGCTTCTTTTATTTCTGCCACATCAGAATTACCAGTTTTAAAAAAAACGGTAGCAGCTATAACAAGAATAGATGCATTAATTAAGAAGGCTATATTTAATGCAATGGTCGTATCAATTCGGTTCAATTTTATGGCTTGTTTAATACCTGCATCAGTACGGTTAATTTTCCTTGTTTGCACAAGTGCCGAGTGTAAGTATAAATTATGCGGCATTATAGTTGCACCAATTATTGCGATTGCAATATATAATGCCTCATCTTTAAGTGTGGTGGGAATAAATCCTGTGACTAATTCGCCCAAATTAGGCTTGGCTAATATTATTTCAATTAAAAAAGATACACCAATTACAGCAACGAGGGTTATAATAAATGCTTCCATTTTACGAATGCCAAGGCGTTGTAAATAGAGTAAAAGAAATGTATCAAGTATGGTTATGGAAACACCCCAAATTAATGGCAGGCCTGTTAGTAATTGTATTCCAATTGCCATACCTAGTACCTCAGCAAGATCACAAGCAGCAATCGCAATTTCGGCTAGAATGTATAGCACAAAATTGATTGCTTTTGGGTATGTTTCTCTATTTGCTTGAGCTAAATCTATACCCCTTACAATACCTAGTCTGGCTGATAGGCCTTGTAGTAATAATGCCATCAGGTTGCTCATAAGTAAAACCCAGATTAGTGTATAGCCGAACTTACTACCTCCCGCCAAATCGGTAGCCCAATTGCCTGGGTCCATGTAACCTACACTTATTAAATAGGCCGGACCAAAAAAAGAAAATATTCTTTTCCAAGCGTTTTTTTTTATTGTAGTGTCAACTGATTCATGTACTTCGCTTAATGACGTAGTATTATTTTTTTTTCTGGATATCATGTACAAATAAATTTTTAGTCACCTGTTCACTAATAATGCAGACATTTTTTTTAATCACTTTTATTTCTGATGAGCCATCAAATTCAAATTTTTTGAGTATCATAATTTGTGTACCTAATACAATATGATAATGCTTAAGCATTTCCAGCATTTGGGCCGATTGGTTGCTGACTGAACTTATGGTTACTATTTTTTTTATTGGGATATCCGATAGGCATTGTTGGTTAAGGAGGGGAATTTTTCCATTTTTATCTGGAATAGGATCTCCATGCGGATCAAAAGATGGGTTACCCAAAAAATCAGAGAGTTTGTTCACCAATTCTTCGCTGCTTATATGTTCTAATTCTTCGGCTATTGGATGCACACTATCCCAATCGAATCTTAATTTATCAACTAAAAATAACTCCCAAAGCCTATGCTTTCTAACTATGGCTAAGGCAACTTTTTTTCCAACTTCTGTTAATTTACATCCTTGATATTTTTCGTACTGTACTAATTTTTTTGTTTTTAATTTTTTAAGCATATCCGTAACTGATGCAGCCCTAGTATTCATTTCTGTAGCCAATGCATTGGTGTTAACCAATTCCGCAAACTGTTGTAGATGAAAAATACTTTTGATATAATTTTCTTCGCTTGTTGAAAAAATCATATTAATAAAAATTAAATTTAGACAAATCTAAATTTAATTTTTTAATAAACCAAAATTGTATCTGTGAAATTAATTTTAATCTAAATAAATGCGGTTTATTTATACATGCTGGTTGAACTTGTTGTTGCACTAATGAGCATATCCTGTCCCATCATTTGAATGCTACCCGTAATATTAGATTTACTTGTTCTCTTCTTTGTTAGCCCCGTTGATACGTCAGTAACAATTTCACTTGTTGTTTTTGTTTCACTTTTTATTTCAAATTCCGTTTCCTGAAAATCTAATTTATTCACCGAGGTAGAAGCTATATTTAACTCAATAACCGCTTCATTTCCTATAATTGATTTAAGGATAAAATTGCGGATCACTTTCAAATCTTTTGATGCGACAGTATCAGCCCAGCTATCGCCAATTTTTTTATCCCTTGGTATTAGTTCAAATGCACCAGAAACAATTGCATCATCGGAATTATTAGAGAAAATTTTCATTAAATCAGCCGCAGGGTTTGTTTCATCAGCATCTTTTTTCTTAGCCATTTTATTGTCAGAAATTGGCATACCAGTTGCTCTATCAATAATAATATCAACGGGCTTATTCAATTTATCATCAAATATTTTAGTCATTTCACCACTATTACTTTCCTTATAATCAGAGTCATAATTATTAGATTGCCCCATCATATTCATGTTCAATTTTAATTTAGTCATGGTATTACTGATGCTATAATTTTTATCTGTACTGTTTTTTACATCTAAATGGTTTATTGAGCTAGTGCTGCTTTTTAATTCCATACCCATAGCTAAACTAGCCTCAATAGTGGAGGTGCTTTCAATTACAATTGTTTGACCATTTAAAAGTTTAATGCCATTTGGTTCCTTTAAACTACTGTTCACTGACTGAGAAAAAGTTATGCTTGCCATCATCTGGCATATAAACGCGATAATGATTGCCTTCATTTGATATGAGTTATTATATAATATAGAAGATAAAGAATAAAATTAGGGGCATTTGTTTATTTTTTTGGATTAGGGTTAAAAAATGCAAAAAATAAAGGCTATTCATAAATGAATAGCCCTAAAAGGTTTTGATGAATAGGTTTTATCCTACAACCTGCACATTAACTGCATTCATTCCTTTTTTGCCTTCTTGCAAATCGAACTCAACGCTGTCGCCTTCTTTAATATCGCTTATTAATCCACTTACGTGAACGAAAGTTTCTTTGTTTGAGTCATTGTGCTTAATAAAACCGAATCCTTTTTCAGAATTGAAAAACTTAACGGTGCCTTGTTGTTTGTCCATTTTTAAATTGTATTGTATTAATAAATAATGTGCGAATATACTGTATTTATCTTAAAAATGGATTATTTATAAAAATGCTGTTATTGCTGCCTTTTAATTTCAACTACTTCTACATCAAAAACTAAGATACTATTTGGGGTAATTATACCTAAATTTCTAATAGAATAAGCCAAGCTTGAAGGAATAATTAATCTTATTTTACCCCCTTGTTTGCAAAAAGGGAGTCCAATCTGCCATCCTTTAATTAGTCGCTTTAAAGGAAATACGACTATTTTTTCCTTTGTTTCATCAAATACTACGCCATTTAATAATTGCCCTTTGTAATACACAGCAATGGTATCTGTTATAGAAACATTTGCTCCACTTCCTTCTTGTAGTATTTTATAATACACCCCATTTGCGCTTCCTGTAGTGTCTAATTCATTATTTTTAATCGCTTCTAAAATTTTTTTATTTTCCTTATCGGATTCTATTGAACTATCCGCATTTTTATATAAGTCAACTATTGGCTTTTCACTTGCAGCTAAGCTTGTAAACTCATCATTAAATTGGGCATTTGCATTTATAAATCCTCCATTCCATAAATAAAATTTATTATTTTCTGTGCCGCCACCATAATCAATTCTATCTCCTGCTTTTCCAGTGGCGTCGTAACTAAATTTACTTAATGTTAAGGCTTTCCATCCTCCATTTTCATTTTTAATCCATGTATTGCCAAAATATGCTTTTCGATAATGTTGTCCGTTAACTCCATCAAAATTTTCAACAAAAGAATATAACTTCCGCAATGGCTTTCCATCTTTAGGGGCTTTAAAACTTGCGATTAATTTCCATTTTTTAATTTCTGGTATAAAAAAATAGCCGGTATATGTAGTGCTGTTTGAGGCACTATCTATATTTACAGTTACTAAAAATTTATATGTTTCTTCTGTTTTCCAATTAAAAACCCAATGACTATGGCCTCCTGTTCCTTCATTACCAAAACCATCTGCAAAAACATTTTCCCCTTTCGCAATTAGCAATACTTTGTTATCAGCAGCTACTTTATTTCTATCTACAGCTTCATTGCCAGCATCCCAAACAGAAAATATGACTCTTCTTTCTGTTGAACTATTAACTTGAATACCAAAATAACCACGTGCAAAACCGCAGGCCATAAAATAACTATGTATCGCATCACTTCCTTTAGTAATGCTTATTTCATTATAAAAGGAAGTGATTTTTAAACTATCTGCTACAGGGTATAGTAAGTGAACAGATGCCGCATTTTTTCTTGAGGTTGTATTAAAATGTATATTTTTTTTAGCGTCTCCATATAATTCAAGTGATTTTATATCGGCAATAATGCTTGCTTTGTTTATAGATGAAGAAATGGTAACTGTATAAAATCCAGTATCGGTTATTTTTACAGATCCTATGTTAACTAATTTAAAATTATTTGATAAAGGTACAGGTACCATAAATGTTTTTTCGGCAAAAGACACGGCGAGTATGTTTCCCACATTTTTTGTTTTTAATAAAATGGAAAGTTGTAATTTTCCTATATTACGAATTTTAAAATAAAAGCGTATTTGTTGTTTAGTGTTTGTCCAATTATGTAATCCGTCTTTAACAGAAAACATTTTGCTCTCCTCTGCTTCATTATTTTCCTCTGCAGGAACTGCATAAGCGGTATAGGCGGGTATAGAAATAGCTTTCTGCGCATTAACAGTTGTATAAACGAACATGATGCCCCATACTAAAATAAAACACAGTGTTTTTTTCATACAATTATTTAAAAACCAAACTTAACATTATTCCTTTATAAGATTATATAAATCATTTTATTAAAATATTGGAAAATGAAGCGAAATCTAGTAACTTTATTTCGATGGTCCAGAAACTTAACGGGTCATAAAATTCTTATGCAATATTTGAGTTCTACGGTAATTACTGGTTCAGGGTGTTATATACCTGATTTTATTAAAACAAATAAAGATTTTATTGGTCATAATTTTTATGACGAGGATAGTAAGGCTTTAGGTATTGACCCTAAAATTATTATCGAAAAGTTTAAAAAAATTACGGGTATTCAAGAGCGAAGATACGCTTCATCTAATGTGGAATCTTCTTGTATGGCTTCCATTGCAGCTCAGCGAGCAATAGAAGATGCAGGTTGCGATCCAGAAACAATTGATCAGATTATTGTAGCTCATAATTTTGGTAATGTATTAAAAAATACGATACAAACCGACGTATTACCTGCTTTAGCATCTAGGGTAAAACATACATTAAAAATTAAAAATCCTTCTTGTGTAGCATACGATATATTATTTGGTTGCCCAGGATGGATACAAGGTGTAATACAGGCAGATGCATATTTTAAAGCAGGTATTGCCAAAAAATGTTTGGTAATTGGTACCGAAACTTTATCCCGTGTATTAGATGATTATGACCGAGATAGTATGATTTTTTCTGACGGGGCAGGGGCTTGTATTTTAGAGTTTAAAAATATTACTGAAACTCAATCAGGGATTTTAGGTACAAGTATACAATCGCATTGTGGGGATGAAGTGGGGTATTTAAATATGGGTAAGTCATTTTGTCCCGACGCTGACCCCAATATTCGCTATATTAAGATGAAGGGGAGAAAGGTGTACGAATATGCTATGAAGCATGTGCCAGAAGCAATGAAAATATGTTTGGTTAAGAGCGGGGTAGATATTAATCAGTTGAAAAAAATTTTTATTCACCAGGCAAACGAAAAAATGGATGAGGCTATTATTAAAGAATTATATAAACTGTACGGAATTACTTCTGTACCAAATAATATTATGCCCATGAGCATTCATAACTTGGGTAATAGCTCTGTTGCCACAGTGCCTACTCTCTTTGATATGGTAAAAAAAGGATTAATGCCCGAACATTCATTAAGTGAAGGGGATTTAATTTTATTCGCCTCTGTTGGTGCAGGAATGAATATCAATGCTATTTGTTATCGGGTATAATTATTAATTAACTAGCACGTAAAACGCTGAGTATCTGCATAAAAACGTTGAGTTTTAAATTAATTCTATTAAGAGCCTTAATTAGCCTACATTTGCAAGAAATTAGTATATGGTAAACGAAATGATTTCAAAATTTTTAGAGCCTACACACCTGTCTAAAACAGCTATAAAAATTGAATTTAAAAAGCGAAATACAATTGTAGGGATTTTTATTGATTCAACTGATTACGAAGATTTAAAGGTTAAAAATTTCTGGCGTATCGTTTCTGAAACCAATATACCTGAGTGGAAAAAAACGAATGATAATAAGCTAGCTAAAATTTTCAGCGGCTCCGAATTTACTAGAATTACGGTAGCTAAAGAAAAGAAAGAAGCAGTTACTTAAATTTAATTAGTAAAATATAAAGTAAACTTTAAATAAAAAAGGACACATTTTTAAAATGAGTCCTTTTTTTTGTATTTACTCCTCTTTGTAGCTAGCGATTATTTTCTGTATTTTAACTTTCAAAGAGATTACATTTAGTCCCATTTTATATAGAGTCCTGCTCTTTCAAATAACTTTCCATGGGCTCGCAGGTGCAAATAAGATTTCTGTCGCCAAATGTATTATTGATGCGAGCAATAGCGGGCCAGAATTTATTTTTTATAACATAAGCCAAAGGGAAAGCTGCATCCTGTCTACTATAGGCATGATTCCATTCATCAGCACAGATAACCTGTTGGGTATGGGGTGCATTTTTTAAAGCATTATCAACCTTATCAGATTTTCCATCTTCAATGGATTTTATTTCATGATAAATACTAATTAAGGCTTCACAAAAACGATCTAGTTCGCTCTTGTCTTCACTTTCTGTAGGCTCTATCATAATAGTTCCAGCTACTGGAAAACTAAGTGTAGGTGCATGAAAGCAATAGTCCATCAAGCGTTTGGCTACATCCTCTGCTTCTATACCTGCAGTAATTTTAAAAGGCCTAAGATCAACAATAAATTCGTGTGCACAATAGCCATTTGTGCCGGTATAAAGAATTGGATAAAATTTCTCCAATTTAGCTTTCATATAATTGGCATTCAGGATAGCATATTCGGTGGCACTTTTAACGCCTTCTGCGCCAAGCATTTTTATATATGCATAACTGATCAGTAAAATACTTGCACTGCCAAAGGGAGCTGCACTTACTGCAGGAATACTATTTTTTGATGTCTTTAATGTGTCTTGTACAGAATGACCTGGTAAAAAAGGCTTTAATTTATTATTTACACAAATAGGACCAACGCCTGGACCACCGCCACCATGTGGTATAGCGAATGTTTTATGTAAATTTAAGTGGCAAACATCAGCACCAATCATTCCGGGGCTTGTTAAACCAACTTGTGCATTCATATTAGCGCCATCCATATATACTAACCCTCCATTATCATGTATAAGCTTACAGATTTTTTTAATGCCTTCTTCAAACACACCAAAGGTACTTGGGTAGGTCACCATAAATGCAGCTAAGGTATCTTTGTGTTCTTCTGCTTTTAATTTTAAATCGGCTACATCAATATATCCCTTATCGTCACTTTTTACAACCACTACTTTCATCCCCGCCATAATTGCGCTTGCTGGATTTGTGCCATGTGCCGAAATGGGTATCAACACAATATCTCTATGGCTTTCATTTCTATGTGCATGATAAGCACGTATGGTAAGTAGTCCTGTATATTCTCCCTGGGCTCCACTATTAGGTTGTAATGAGCAGGCTGTAAATCCTGTTATTTTACTTAAATAATCTTCAAGCTTAGATATCATGTATTGATATCCTTTTGTTTGCGAAGCAGGGGCAAATGGATGAATGGAACTAAATTCTGGCCAGCTAATTGGCAACAATTCTGATGCAGCATTCAGCTTCATAGTACAACTGCCTAAGCTAATCATCGACGTATTTAAACTTAAATCTTTATTCTCCAGCGATTTTATATAACGCATCATCTGGCTTTCGCTGTGGTGGGTATTAAAAACGGCATGATTTAAAAAAGTTGATGTTCGTTCGCCAAAAAATTCATCGGCTTCATCAAAAATTAATCTAAATGATTTTGAACTAACTGATTTAAAAATGGCAATCAAATTTTTTTCTGTTTCGGCAATATTATTACTCGTCACTTCATCTATAGATAAACTTATTGTTCCATTAGTATGGTAATGAAAATTTGATTTATTTTTTTCTGCAGCTTTTTTAAAAGTAGAGATATCCACTATTTCAAAACTAAGGGTATCAAAAAAGTTATTAGCGATTAGTTTTACATCAATATTTTTTAATCCTTTTGCAATAGCGGCCGTTAAAACATGAACACGCTGCGCGATTTTTTTTAATCCCTCTGGGCCATGATAAACAGCATACATAGCGGCCATATTAGCCAGTAAGGCCTGTGCAGTACAAATATTGGAAGTGGCTTTTTCTCTTTTAATATGCTGCTCCCTAGTTTGTAAAGCCATCCGTAAAGCACGATTGTTTTGTGCATCAATACTTACGCCAATGATACGTCCTGGCATGCCTCTTTTAAATTCATCTTTAGTTGCAAAAAATGCAGCATGTGGCCCTCCATAACCTAAGGGTACACCAAAGCGCTGTGCAGAACCTATGGCAACATCTGCACCCAACTCTCCAGGAGGTGTTAATAATGTAAGCGCTAGCAAATCTGTTGCCATTATTAGATACCCGTTTGCTGTATGTACTTTATTTATAAAATCAAGATAATCTTCAACTGATCCAACACGATTAGGATATTGAACAATTGCACCAAAATAACTATCATCAAATGAGGCGGTTTTGTAATCGCCTTCAATTAACTCAATTCCAATAGGGGTTGCTCTTGTTAGCAAAACTGCTTTTGTTTGTTCAAAAACATGCTTATCTATAAAAAACTTTGGAGATGCAATTTCTTCCCCTTTATTTTTATGATGAAAAAGCATAGCCATGGCTTCGGCAGCTGCAGTGGCTTCGTCTAGCAAACTAGCGTTGGCTAATTCTAAGCCAGTTAAATCACATACCATGGTTTGATAATTGAGCAAACTTTCTAAACGGCCCTGCGAAATTTCGGCTTGATAAGGGGTGTATTGTGTGTACCATCCTGGGTTTTCAAAAACATTGCGTAAAATTACACTGGGCGTAATGGTATTGTAATAACCTTGTCCGATATAAGTTTTAAAAACTTTATTGCGTGCGGCAATTGTTTTTAACTCATCTAAGTATTCAAACTCAGTTTGTGCAGCGGGAAGTTTTAATGGATTTTTTATACGAATGGCAGCGGGAACTGTTTTAGCTATTAGTTCGTCTAGATTATTAACGCCAATTGTTTTGAGCAGTTCCTTAGTATCTGCTGCATTTGGGCCAATGTGGCGACTAGCAAATTCGTACTGTTGTTCTTTAAAAAGATTCATATTTCTGTAGGTTTTTATCCTTATCTACATCTTAACTGTAGAAGTAGGTAGCATATTTTAAATTTTACTCAGTAATTCAAAAACATTTGGCTGTGCAAATTTACAACAACACAACAAGATTTTATGTTAATAAGTTTGTTACTTTTGCCCTTTTAAAAATTAAGTGGGTATAAACAGGATAATACTTTATAAATGGAAGAAGATTTATTGCTTAACTGGGAAAAAAAATCGGCCGATCATCAAAAGTTTTACAAGCAATACTTACTTCGTGCCGACAAGCGAAAAGTATTGAAAGTGTTGCCAGGTATACATGAAGCAGCTTTTGAGAAGATAGACTGCCTGCAATGTGGTAATTGCTGCAAAAGCTATTCGCCACGGTTTAAGAAACCGGATATTAAACGTATAGCCAAGCATTTAAAAATAAAGGAGGGCGATTTTATAAATACCTATTTGTTTATGGATAGCGAAGGTGATTATGTTTTAAAGAGCAAACCTTGCCCTTTTTTGGGTGTCGATAATTTTTGTAGTATCTATGATGAACGACCATCCGATTGCCATCGATTTCCTTATACCGATGAAGATGTGCTGCTTAAAAGACAACCATTTACCATTAAGAACAGCAGTTTTTGTCCCATCGTGTATTATGTATTGGAAAAATTAATCGCTATAAAATAGCTTTATTAATTGGTCGATTTAATAGATCAGGCATCAGTAATTAAATTTCTTTCAGAAGACGAACAAAACAATCGCAATCGCAAAAGGCATGTCTGACGTACTCTGAAGCGATGGGAATGGTGCAAGCAGCTTTTGCATTAAAAAATCTTCTTACCAAGGAGCAACCAATGAAGGAACCGCAGACCAAACAAGACAATTCAATAGGAGTGACGTTCTTAAAGTGTTCAAAGAGTCAAACACAAAAGTAGAAAAACTTGCAGTTGAACTTGCTGACTTACGCCAGCTGAAGGGTTTTATGCTTTTTGTTTGAGCCTGTATAACAGGTATAAAGTACAGGGTCAGTAAGACTAATAATATTCGATTTATCAATAAATTTGTTTTTGATGTGATCAATGCCTGTAATTATGTAAAGAGATTTTTATTTATTGCAACATTAATTTAGTACTCTAGCTTTTTTAACTTCGGAAACTTAAGCCAGGTAGCTGTTACCACTATCACCGACATAGCGCCGCCAAATATAATAGCCGGCAAGCTACCAAACATTCGGGAAGTTACACCGCTTTCAAACTGTCCCAACTCGTTACTACTATTGATGAAAATTAAATTAATGGAAGCTACGCGGCCCCTTAATTCGTCGGGCGTAAATAGTTGCATAATAGTGCCGCGTACTACCAAGCTAACGGCATCAAATAGGCCGGCAAAAAATAAGGCCATAAAACTTAACCAGTAAACTTTTGATAGACCAAAAATAATAATACAAAGGCCAAAGCCAGCAACAGCCAGTAACATTTTTAAACCCTGCTTATGTAACATAGGGTATTTAAGTAGAAAGGAAATACTGATAAGACTTCCAAGATCCATGGCTGCATTTAAAAATCCATATCCAATAGGGCCGGTATGTAAAATATTTTCAGCTATTTCTGGAATAAAAGCTACTGCGCCACCAAATAACACGGCAAAGAGATCTAAGGAAAGTACACTAAGCAAATTTTTATTGTTATAAACATAAGAGAATCCATTTTTAATGGAAGTAAGCATAGGTTCTTTTTGGAGATTAATTACGGGAGGTTTTGCTGATAATTGCAATGCAAATATACAAGCCGTAAAAATTAAAACGGCTGTTACAAAATAGGCATTGGAAATACCAATTAATGCAATGAGTAAGCCGCCGATAGCATGGCCACCAATAGATGATATTAACCAGGTGGATGAATTATAGGAAATGGCCTTTTGTAACTGCTCGCGTGAAACAATAGCCGCAATCATGCTATTGGCAGATGGACCTGCAAAGGATCTAATGATACCGGTAAAAAAAACAATAGATAAAATTACTGTAAGCTTTATATCATTAGTAAACTTAAACCAAGGCAAACTAATAAATGCTAATATAATAGCGCAAAGCATGTAAAAAGCATAAGACCAAACGAGGATCTTTTTTTTATTATGTTTATCAATATAATGGCCGGCAAATAAAGCAGCAATTACTGCAGGCACAAATTCGGCCAAGCCTGCCACCCCTACGATGTAAGTATTGGCTAAATGAAATACTTGGTAAATAACAATGGTGTTTATCATACGCAACCCCAGCACAAAAAATAGTCTTGCAAAAATAAAGCTCCTAAATTCTTTTGGAAGTTGAAAACTGCTCATATATAAAGGTTAGGGCAAGGTTAAAAAATGTTGTCCATCTTCATATTCTTTATCCAAAGCATTTATAATAATATTTAGATGTGCCTCATTGCCTAAGAAGTCGGCATTGCCTGCATCTACATAAAGTGTTTTAATATTATGTTGTTTTATAAACTGGGTATAGGTTTCTTGTAAATTTAAGAGGTAATCATTTTGTATAGATTGCTCGTAGTCGCGGTTTCGTTTTTTTATATTTTCTTGTAGTTTTGTTATAGAAGTATGTAAGTAAATAACAATATCTGGTTGTATTATTTGGGGGTTAATGATATCAAATAGTTTTTGATATAGCCTAAATTCTTCCTCGGGTAAATTTACTTTGGCAAATAATATACATTTAGTAAATAGGTAGTCGGATATGGTTACGTTTTGAAACATATCTTTTGTTTGTAATAAATCTTTTAATTGTTTATACCGTTCGGCCATAAAAAAAAGCTCAAGCGGAAAGGCATACTGTGATGGATTTTCGTAAAATTTTGGTAAAAATGGGTTGTCGGCAAACTCTTCCAAAATTAAGCGAGCATTAAAATGCTTACTTAATAAATGAGCTAGTGTAGTTTTACCTGCGCCAATATTTCCTTCTATGGTAACAAAATTATATTTCATGTATTATTATAAAACGAAGTGCAAAATAAGCGGAAACAACATTTGTACAATTAAAACTTTCTCACATTTAGCTTATCGCTACAGCTAATAAGAAGCTGGTGTATCGATTTTTTAAGTATAGGGTGCTTAAGCTGGGGCGATAGTTGATTGAGTGGTACCAGTACAAAGCGCCTGTTTTGTATTTGCGCATGAGGGGTGATAAGTAGTTCCTGATTAATTATTTCTTTGTTGAAAAATAAAATATCAATATCAATAATTCGGGGTGCATTTTTAACTGTTCTTAACCTACCCATTTTTTTTTCTATTTGTAAAATAGTTTTCATGGTTTTTAGTGCCGTTAATTTTGTATCAACAATAATTACTTGGTTTAAAAAATGGGGTTGCTTGGGATTGCCCCAGGCGGCTGTTATATATAAGTTTGATTTTCGATTAATGCATCCAATTTTTTTTTCAATATGTAATATGGCTTTTGATAATTGGGCAATACTATCGCCCAAATTACTTCCAAGAAGTAGATAAATTTTATTCATGCTTTAAGTAAAGTCTGTTATCGAAATTAAATTTTTTGGCATAAGATACTTTAAGTTTTTTAAAATCTTTATGTTGTGTGTTGAAAATATAATTACATTCTGCATCTACAACAGCAGAAGGAACTTTTAAAAATAACGATTTGCCAGCCTTGCAAAATTTGGAGCCCATCCATTTTGTATATTCAATATCATCTTTCCATTCTTTTTTCAATTTTTCTTTTGTAATGATTAAAGGGTGAATGTTACTGGAAATTTCTATTTTTAACAGGTAATATGAAAGCGGAATTAAGTTCATGCCGGTATTAACTAGTATTTCCAAAACGGCTAATGAGATATTTTCAGTAGTGTATAAAACTGGAATGCCAATGGAATTCCATCTGCCTCCAGTAATTTTTGCACCAGCACCTGAAATATCATTCTTATATGCTTTGTTACAAAGCCTGTAAATTATCATGCAAGTATACCGTGTTGAATTCTGATCAATTGTGTTAATATCATCTGGATTCCAAATGCAGTAGTTAAAGATTCAAATGAAAGTGATCCCTCCAGCATATAGGGATTGCTTTTTATCCATTTATAGAATATTTCCGTTTTTCCAAAAGTGCGTTTCCCTTCAGTAATAATATTTGCTATTTGCAAGGCTCTTTCTGCATTAATAGTTGCAAACACCGTATTATTTTTTGCATAGCGTTGTAAAGTACGTTCACTAACATGCAGCATGTTAGCCCATTCTGATTGTGTAAAGGGGCCTTTATCGACCATTTTTTTAAATTCATTATATGTAAAATCCTTTACCAAAGGCAAAACTTTTATACTATGGTAAATTGCTGCTGCATCTTTAACTTTTAAAGTCAAAGGGGTAGACTTATTAAGTATGCTTTTTATGTTTTTTTTCATTATACCGTCATATGTCGTGCAAATATAGGACATGTGTCGGTAATGTATAATTTTTTCGAATCCGTCTTTACCAATAACTTTGCATTTAAATTTTAGGTCAGTATGCAAAAATATAGTCAGGTTAGAGCGATGCTAGCAATTACTAAAGCAAGTTTGATAGCAATTTTTAGGAGTCCATCGGCGGTTGTATTTAGTTTTATCTTTCCTTTTATTTTTATTTTGGTATTTGGGTTTATAGGAAATGGGGGAGGCGTGCCAGTGTATAAAGTAGCTATTGATAAAAATTGCAATACCAATAATCTATTATATGATTCAATAAAAGTAAACAACCAAATTAAAATAATACAATTTGAAACGGAGCAAGATTTACGATCTAGTTTGATAAAAGGAGAGATTGCATGTATTCTTATCATTGCAAAAGCTAATAATCAGTCTGCAGCTTTTCAATACACTATTAAAAGTACGAGTGCCAGCGATGACAAATGGCCACAGGTATTGACCATATTAAATACAATTAGTGATAAGATAAATAATCAAAAAAATACAAATAGATCTACTTATGTTATGGCTAATCGGTTTAGCCCAATTGAAAGAGAAGTAGTTAGAGAATACAAAACTATCGATTTTATTTTGCCTGGTCAGTTGGGTTTTTCACTTTTAAGTTCAGGTGTTTTTGGCGTAGCGTTCATGTTTTTTAATTTAAGAAACACATTGGTTTTAAAACGATTCTTTGCCACACCTATTAGTAGAACACATATTATTTTGGGCGAAGGTTTAGCAAGAGTTATTTTTCAAATGATTACAGCCATTGTAATTATTGTAGCGGGCTATTATATATTTGGATTTACTTTAGTAGATGGGGTTACAACATTTATGGAAATGCTATTTTTAAGTTTAGTTGGTCTAATTGTTTTTATGGGTCTTGGTTTTATTGTAAGCGGCTTAGCAAAAAATGATAACACCATACCACCATTTGCTAACCTCATAACTTTGCCTCAGTTTTTATTAGGGGGCACTTTTTTTTCAGTAGAAGCTTTCCCTAATTGGCTGCAACCTATTTCAAAAGTATTGCCGCTAACCCATTTAAATATAGCTATGCGGGCCGTAGCTTTTGAAGGGCAGAATTTATGGGATGTACGTGCAGAGCTAGGTATTTTATTAGTATGGGGTATTATTGTTTATTTTGTGGCTATCAGAGTTTTTAAATGGGAATGAAAATTTAATTATGCGTTTATTTAAGGGCTTTACTATTGTTATTGTTGGGTTGTTTATTTTTATAACTCTTTTATCATTATTTATACCATCAAAAGTTACCGTAACAAGAGGGGTTGTAATTAATGCAAAAGCCAATCTGATTTTTAACGAAATTAGTAATCTGCATAACTGGATACATTGGCAACCAGTTTTTAATAAAGATTCTGCTATTATTAAATTCAAGACAGATAATAATGGCCAATGTTACTCCTGCGAATGGGAATCTAAGGGTAAAAATAATAAAATACAACTTACGCACAATAGCTATAATTTACTTACTGCATTGTTAACAAGAGATGGAGAAAACGATGTATTAAATACTATTCGAATTTTGCCTTTAGCAGATAATAGTCAAGTACAAGTGGAGTGGAATATTCTAATTAAATTAAAATGGTATCCCTGGCAGAAATTTCACGGAATTTTTATTGAAAAAATATCAGGACAAGGATATGAAGATGCTTTGAACAGTTTAAAAGAGTATACTGAAAATAATTAATTAGGAAAACTAATTTTACCCATTGAAACTGCCTGTATCCCACTAGTTTCTTTTTCAAAACTTGACGCATTTCCTCCTACACACTCATTAGCCAAAAAAGCAAATAATACTGCTTCTTTAGCATCTGGATCTATGCCAATTGCCGCACTGCTAAGAAAATTACACTTAGGCAATTGATGCTTTATATTTTCCATTAGTAAAGGATTATGAGCTCCCCCGCCACTCACAAATAAGTTAACTTCTATTTTTTCTTTTATACATTTATTTATTTCAGAACTAATTGTATCTGCCGAAAATTTATTAAGGGTAGCCATTGTGTCTTCAATGGATAAGTACTCTGTATTGCTTTTTTGTGTTGCTTTTTTCAAATAATCTAAATTAAATAATTCCGGTCCCGTTGTTTTCGGAAAATTCTGTTCAAAAAAAATATTGTCTTTTAATGCAGCGAGTAAATCAAAATTTACATTTCCTGATTTAGCTATTACGGCATCTTTATCAAAAAACTTATCTGAAAATTTATTTTGAATATAATTGTCCATCAATGTATTGCCGGGACCTGTATCTGTACATACAACTTCTTCTTGTTTATTAGGTAAAAATGTAAAATTTGCGATACCTCCGATATTTAATAAAATTCTATGTTCACCTCTTTTGCTAAATAATAAATAATCTCCGTAAATAGCTAAGGGTGCACCTTCGCCACCAATTGCAATATTTTTTTGCCTAAAATCGCTAATGGTGATGATACCCGTTGCCACTGCTAAATGATCGCCATCGCCAATTTGTAAAGTAGCATTTCCAAATTTTTGTTGACGATGTAATCTTTTAGGGGCATGGTAAATAGTTTGTCCATGGCTGGCAATTAAATCAACATGCTCATTCTTAATATTCCATTTTTGTAAACAGCTATTTATCATTTCTGCCTGTAGTATTGATACCCATGGGTTAAGCAGACAAAGTTTTTCGAGATCAATATTTTTTTTCGAGAAAATTGTTTTTATTTCATTTTTAAAATCTTTTGTATATGGAATAGTTTCAAAATGAAGCAACTCCAGTACTGTGTTTAATCCATTTCCTTTAATATTACATAAGGCAATATCTAAACCATCTAGTGAGGTGCCGCTCATTAAACCAATAATTATTCTGTTAGGTTTATTGGCAATATCGTAGAGCCTTTTAATATTGGGGTTCATACTATAGTTGGATGAAATTTAGATTACGTTTAATACCATCAAATTTAGCTCTTTTTAGTGGGGAGTTTTTAAAAATACTTTTGAAAGACTCTTCTGTTAATTCAGTCCAATTTTTGTTTGATAAATTTAAAATTTCAGGGATCGGTGTAAAATTTGTTTCAGTTGTTGCTTTTGAAAAACGATTCCAGGGGCATACGTCCTGGCAAACATCACACCCAAACATCCAGTTTTTAAATTTACCTTTCATTGCATCGGGGATGAGTGTATCTTTAAGTTCGATTGTGAAATACGAGATGCACTTGCTGCCATCAATAACTTTATCAGGCAAAATTGCTTCAGTAGGGCACTCGTCAATACATTTTGTACAGCTGCCACAATAATCTTTTACCATGGCATTGTCATAATCTAACGAAATATCTACAATTAATGTAGCGATAAAAAAAAAGGAACCACTTTCTTTATTAATTAGATTTCCATTTTTTCCAATCCAGCCTATGCCCGCTTTTTGTGCCCAGGCTCTTTCTAAAACAGGGGCACTATCAACAAAACCACGTCCATTTACTTCTCCAATTTGTTCTTTTATCTGTTGAAGAAAGCATTTTAATTTATCTCTTATCACTTCGTGATAATCATTTCCAAAAGCATATTTAGAAATTTTCGGAGCATCTATTTTTTGCGTTTGTGTTGGAAAATAATTTAGTAATAAGGTAATCACTGATTTAGCACCTGCAACTAATTTAGTTGGGTCTATCCGTTGGTCAAAATAATTTTCCATGTATTGCATGCCGCCGTGCATACCCTTGTTGAGCCATCTCTCAAGTCGTTTGGCATCTTCATCCAATGTTTGTGCTTTGGCAATACCACAATAATCAAATCCATTAGTTGCAGCAATTAGTTTAATAGTTTCGGTATGTGTTTTACTAATGTCCATTATTCAGTATCAGGTTCTTCTACATGTAGTTTATGAAAAAACCGGTGGGCAATAGGGGCTATTAAAATTCCTATAGTGCTTATAAATGCTATGCCACTAAACAATGCATATAATGATGCAAATACTTTTGCGCTTTTGGATAATACAATATTTTGATCAATAATTGGCCCCATTCCGCTAAGTATCATAGACGCATTTAAAAGACTATCGTAAAAATCAAATTCAGGAACGGTAAAACTGTATCCCCAAATGCCAATTGATAAACAAAAAATTAAAGTGGCTAAACCAAAAAAAACATTTTTCCATAGCCTGAGATAGTAGATTTTTACTGTGGCTAATTTTTGTTTTTTATTTTCGTACATAAAAATAATTTTTATAAAAATACAAAAGCCCTGCGTAAATACACAGGGCTTTAAAATATTTTACCTTTCTATATTAAAAGTTAATATCATAGCCAATTAGTCCTACCAATTCAATATACCCAAAACTGTGCCTGGCACGTATGCCTTTTATAGCATTGCTATTGGATAATGCATTAAGGTATTTTACATACCCAGTTTTACCGGTAAATTCTAAAAAGAATTTTTTCAATAGGTAAATTCTAGTGCCTGTTTCTAGACTAATATTATAACCTGCCACATGAAAATTATTATTTAACTTATCACCCTTCCAAGTAAAATCTGTACGGGGGATATTGATGCCTGCACCGGCTTTCCATATAAAAGTGATTAATGGATTTTTATTTCTATTATATAACAATGTTTGTTGATGCACATAGTTAAAGTGTAACCAGTTGGCCCCATCAGTATGTTCAAAATGTAAAAAAGTTTCTGGGCTTAAAATACTATCACCATTAACTGGATTTCCTTCAATATTGCCAGTAACATGTACTGTTTGTCTATCAGTTACAATATATTTTGCATGATCAAAATTTAGTTCAACACTTCTTGAATGTTTTTGGTTTAAGTAAAAGCCAATGCGATAATTATATTGCGGAATAGAGATGTCTTTTGGTTTTTTGTATATCGCATCCAAATCGGGCCTATCGTGAGCACGCACATTGTGTAATGTGAAATTTGTTCCGTTAGGCATGGTAAAATGAATATTACTGCCGGTATACCATTCTGTGTTATAACCCCATTGTATGTACATGCCAGAGAATATTTTGTTTTTTTTCTGCGCCAGCGTAGGCAGGGTTATTAAACTTAACAATATAACAATACTTAACGTTTTCATTTTTATCTTTTGCGAACTGTGAAATTAATTCAATAAATTACAAAAATCGCCTATCTACTTATTTTTTTTATTTGCTATATAATTATTTTCATTAATAAACACCCCTAAAGTCTATATAATTTTATTATATCTAATTCTGCTAGAATAGCATAAAAACTATATTGATACTGCTTATGCGTCAGTTTTTAGGATTCTATATGCCATAATAGCGTATTTATTTAATTGGATTAAAATTTGTCCAATATTTTGAAAACTATAAAAAATGAGTTTACAAAACCTAACCATAAAATCGCAGGAAATATTACAGCAAGCACAGCAATTGGCTTTTGCCGCCAATAATGTTCATATTGAAACAGAGCATATTTTAAAAGCTTTATTAAATGATAAAGATTCGCCTGTTGAGTACCTACTTAAAAAAAATAATGTTAATGTAAATTATGTGGATGAAAAACTGCAAGCCGCCATTGAGAAGCTATCAAAAATTTCTGGGGGCGAGCCAGCTCAATCATTAAGCCGGGAGGCTAACAATGTATTGCTAAGTGCAACAGCTGCGTTAAAAAATTTTAAAGACGAATTTGTAAGTGTTGAACATTTGTTGCTTGCTCTGTTACATGGCAGCGATAATACATCCAAATTATTGAAAGATGCTGGGTTAAATGAGAAGGGATTGATAGCTGCCATTACAGATCTTAAAAAAGGATCTACAGTTTCTTGCCAAACTTCCAACACCCAATTTAATACATTGAATAAGTATGCCAAAAATTTGATTGAAATGGCTAGGTTGGGTAAATTAGATCCAGTAATCGGGAGGGACGAAGAGATTAGAAGGACCTTGCATATTTTATCTAGAAGAACAAAAAATAATCCAATTTTAGTAGGAGAGCCAGGTGTTGGTAAAACTGCTATAGCAGAGGGTTTGGCTATTCGAATTGTGAATGGGGATGTGCCTGATAATTTAAAATCTAAAATTATTTATGCGTTAGACATGGGGCTTATTATAGCTGGCGCAAAGTACAAGGGCGAATTTGAAGAACGTTTAAAATCTGTTGTTAAAGAAGTGAGTACAAGCGATGGGCAAATCATTTTGTTTATTGATGAAATACATACATTAGTTGGTGCAGGGGGTGGTGATGGAGCAATGGATGCAGCCAATATTCTAAAGCCCACCTTAGCCAGGGGTGAGCTTAGGGCTATTGGAGCAACCACTTTAAGTGAGTATCAAAAATTCTTTGAAAAAGATAAAGCATTGGAACGTCGTTTTCAAAAAGTAATGATTGATGAACCAACCATTGAAGATGCGGTTTCCATCCTGCGTGGGTTAAAAGATCGATACGAGACTTTCCATCATGTGTTGATAAAAGATGCAGCTATTATTGCAGCAGTTGAATTATCTAGCCGATATATCACCGATAGGTTTTTACCAGACAAAGCGATTGATCTAATTGATGAAAGCGCAGCAAAACTTCGTTTGGAAATGAATAGTATGCCCGAAGAGCTAGACGAAATGGAAAGAAAAATTCGTCAACTTGAAATTGAACGTGAAGCCATCAAAAGAGAAAGCGATGAACCAAAATTAAAGCAGTTAAATACAGAGATTTCTAACCTCTCAGTAGAGCGAGATACTTTTAAAGCCAAATGGCAGCAGGAAAAAGAAATTGTTGAAAAAATACAAAATGCCAAGGCAGAAATAGAAAATTTGAAATTGGCAGCAGATAAAGCAGAACGTGAAGGGGAATATGGTAAGGTTGCCGAAATTAGGTACGGGAAAGTGCAGGAACAGGAAAAAATTATAGATGAATTTACAACACAGTTAATCGATAGTACTGAAAAACGACTTTTAAAGGAAGAGGTTGATGCTGAAGATATAGCTGAGAATGTAGCCAAAGTAACGGGTATTCCAGTAATGAAAATGATGCAGAGTGAAAGAGAAAAACTGTTGCATTTAGAGGTAGAATTACATAAAAGAATAGTAGGTCAGGAGGAACCCGTAGAAGCAGTATCTGATGCCATACGGCGCAGCCGAGCTGGTTTACAGGATCCCAAAAAGCCCATCGGGTCATTCATTTTTTTGGGCACAACAGGGGTTGGTAAAACGGAATTGGCAAAGGCGCTGGCCGATTATTTGTTTGACGACGATAATATGATGACGAGATTTGATATGAGTGAATATCAGGAAAAACACTCAGTGAGCAGGCTTTTAGGGGCCCCTCCGGGCTATATTGGCTATGAAGAAGGGGGACAGTTAACTGAGGCTGTAAGGCGTAAACCATACAGTGTTATACTACTTGATGAAATTGAAAAAGCACATCCTGACATTTTTAATGTACTTTTGCAGGTATTAGATGATGGAAGGCTAACAGACAACAAAGGTCGTATAGTTAATTTTAAGAATACGATTATCATTATGACTTCAAATATGGGTAGCCATATTATTCAGGATAATTTTGAAAATGTTACCGAAGCTAATAAGGTACAGATTGTAGAAAAGACCAAAACAGAGGTGATGGCCTTACTTCGTCAAAGTATTCGTCCCGAGTTCTTAAACAGAATTGATGAGGTAATTATGTTTCAACCTTTGATGAGGAAAGAAATTAAAGGAATCATCAAAATGCAACTAGATGAGTTAAAGCTGTTGGTTGCTGAAAATGGCATTAATTTAGTTTTTAGCAGTTATGTGTTAGACTTTTTAGCTGCTCATGGTTACGATCCACAGTTTGGTGCCAGACCTTTAAAGCGGCTCATACAAAAGGAAATTGTAAATCAACTAAGTAAAAGAATTTTAGCTGCCAATATTGATAAATTGAAACCAGTGTTAGTTGATGTGTTTGATGGAACAGTAGTTTTTAGAAATGAACGACACAAAGAACAAATAATAAATGATAGGAAAAAATAAATAGAATAATACATTAAAAAAGTTGTTTAAATACAACAGATAAAAAGACAATAATTATGGCAATGAAAGTAAAAGAAGTAGTAGAAATTATACCACCAAAGGATATTTTTGTAGGAAACCCAGATGCTACAGTAACACTGATGGAATTTGGCGAATATGAAAGCGAAGAATGTGCTAAAGCAAATGAGGTAGTTAAAAAATTACTAGAAGAATTTGAAGGCAAAATTAGATTTCAGTTTCGTCATTTTCCCATGACAAGAATTCACCAACGCTCTATGAAGGCAGGCGAGGCATCAGTTGCAGCCTCTCAGGTAGGCAAATTTTGGGAAATGCATAATATTCTTTTTGATAATCGTCGTCAGTTGGGTACAACTAGTTTAAAACTGTATTCAAGAGAGGCAGGAATTAGTAATAAGCATTTTTTAGAAGAATTAATCAATTCAACTTATGGCTGGCAAGTACGTAATGATTTAAATGAAGGTATTGAAAAAGGTGTTAGGGACGTACCTACTTTTTTCGTTAATGGAGAAATGGTTATTGGTAAAGCTAGTTTTGAAAATCTGAGTAAAGATATTAACGCTGCTTTAAAAAAAGTAAAGAAAAAAGCCCCACTAAAACAAAGGGCATAATTTTTTTATATTACTCTACTTCAACATAATAAGATACTAATTCTTTTCCATTTATTAATACAGTTACTGGGTAAGCATTTTCTTGTTCAAATGTATAAGTAAAACTAAGCACACCTGCTAATTGAATATATTTAATTTCAGATACTTTATATTTTTTTTTCTCGCCAATACCTAATTCCACTTTTAGAATATCTGCATTGCTGGTTAAATTAAAACTAAATTTTACTGCTTTATTTACATTAGCTTTTATTTTGCCATAATGCGGATAAAGCTTTGTTAATCCCCATTCCATAGCAGCTACTTTTACAATCGGCATTTTAAAAAAATCGTTTTTATTTTTTTGGTCAATACCTAGTTTCCATGCTTCATTATCTGGATAATGCTGGAGGTTAAAAGTTGCTTTTTCTGTAAAAAAATAAGCATCTGTGTAGTAAGTTGTAAATATTTTCATATCTGCATCCGCAAAACCGCTGCCAAGTGCTGGATCAACATAGTGCCATGTTTCGGAGCTTTGACCCAGTTGAACAACAGCCCAGCTATGATTAATTTCGGTACTATTTTCACCAATTTGATTTATATTGTTTTTAATAAACCCATCTACTACTAAGCATCTGATATTCGCGCTGCTACACATATCTTGAAACAAACTAGCAAACCCAATACCCACGGCTTTTCTATATAGCAATACTTCGGTAGGTGTATTTTTTACAATATTGTTAGTTCTTGCTGCCTTAATATCATATTTTATATTGTGTGTAATCCAATAATAGATGGCCCTTGCTTTATCTACATTATCAATAAACTTATTACTTACCACATTATTTATGGTGCCCATACTCATGTTATCTAAGGGTCCAATACTTTTTACATAAGCATCAACTGCAGTAAAATCACGATTGTTTATTTGTGCAGATACATTAATAATAAAACAGGGTAGTAGTAAAATAAAACAGGCTTTAATAAAATAATTCATACCATAAAAATAAACATACAAAATTTAACAAATATAAAAGATTGGGCTTTTATTAACTTGAATAAGTTCATCTCTCTCTCAATTTATGTATAGGTAGCGTATTGAATAGCTTTTATCTTAAGTATTAAAATATTAAATATGGATTAGTTATTTAAAGTCGTATAGAGTAGCTGTAAAAACGCCTCGTTCACGGCTCTTAAAAATGGCTTTCCAGTTACCTGTGTAGCGTATCAGTGAAGGAACAAGGTACGCCTCAAATTTTGTCATCACTACTTCCATTTGCACTTTAAAATCGTAAACGCCTGCATTATAACTTAAAGAATAATTTCGTGCAACTACTTCAAAAGTTTGGTCATTAAACCAGGTGGTCATTTTATCAACCACTACATTACTTTTATTTTCGGGTTTTACTGTTTGTGTAAAAATATAACAACTGGTATTCTTGTACATGTCAATGTTGATACACATATCGTATTTATCCGCCATTTCCTCATCATAAATGGCTATTTTATTGCTGATAAAGGGTAGTCCACTGATACGTTTACCAGGATTAAAGAAAAGCATTTTAAGTTGTTCTTTATTTTTCTCCAGGCCACTCTTACCAGCTGCATTGAACGCCCTGCCGGTAACAATATTATCCTCGTCACAAATCGAATCTTTTGTAAAAAATAGGGAGCCATACATTTTTGCTGTATAATAATTAAAATTCCTCTTCTCATCATATATATCCCCGGTAACCTGTTCTTGTAGTGTTTGCATGGTGCGACAATTTTTGCTCCGTATTTGTTTAGTAGTACTGTGCAAGCCGGCTTTTATTTTACCATCAGCATCATTCATTCGGATATCATTTATGACTGTAAAGCCCAGCATATGTAGGTTTCGGAAGGCTTTGTAAAAAGAAGTGTCGTTTTTTATACGGTTTATAAATACAGGGACATTTAGTTTGTTGTTTACTACAACCTCGCTAAGTGTAATAGATTTATTACCTATTATAATGATGGTGTCAGTATTTTTTTGAGCAAAGCTGGCGCTAAAAAATACCATACAAAAAAAAGAAGTGATATTTTTTTTTATCATACCTGCAAAGGTAATATACTGCGTTCTTTTAAAATTTTGTTTATTATTTTGGAAAAACCATTCTATAATCTACCTGTATATTTCCTTTAGTAATGTCATCTAGTTTACGTTTTAGTAGCTTTCGTTTGAGTGGCTTAAGGTAATCAATAAAAAGCTTACCTTCTATATGGTCGTATTCGTGCAATATAATCCGAGCGGTAATGCCATTAAATGTTTTGGTATGGGTATTAAAATGTTCATCTTCAAATTCTAAGGTTACTTCTTCATTTCGGTAAACATCCTCTCTTATTTTAGGAATACTGAGACATCCTTCGTTGTATGCCCATTCTTTACCATTAAGTTTAATGATATGTGCATTGATAAATACGCCTTTAAAACCAGGTTTATCTGGGTATTCCCCTTTTTCATCTTCCTCCTGGGTATTAAAAATTTGTTCACTATCCATTACAAAAAGTCGTATAGGTGCATTTATCTGGGGTGCTGCTAAACCTACACCACTACTATTGTACATGGTTTCCCACATATCTGCAATAAGTTTATCTAACCCCTGATAATCGGGTTCAATTTCATCACAAATCTTTCTTAATACGGTCGATCCATATGCTACTATTGGAAGAATCATACTGCAAATTTACGTTAAATGGACTGAAGATATTCTTGTAGCATTATTGTGGCGGCAATTAAATCTACATTTTTTTTATCGCGACGGTCTTTCTTTTTCATTCCCATTTCAATCATGGCATCTTTGGCCATTTTAGAAGTATATCGTTCGTCAACGGTTTTAAGAGGCATTGCTGGGAACTCTTTTTGAATTTTTTTGATGGCCGTTTTCACGAGAGGAGTTCCATGAGTGTCAGATTCATCCCAATTTTTTGGCAGGCCGATGATTATTAATTCTACTTCTTGCTGTGCGATATAATTTTTTAACCAAGGGATAAGCTCTCTGGATTCGATGGTTTCTAAACCTGTTGCAATAATTTGCAGGGGATCAGTTACTGCCAATCCGGTTCGTTTACCGCCGTAGTCTATGGAAAGAATTCGTGCCAATAGAAGTAAAATAATAAAAATAAAAAATAAAAATCGGATGTAGTTGAAGTCATGTGTAGATTTCAGCTTTCATCAATTAAACAAATAAATCTAATATTACAAAGATGGCAAAAACAACTGATGCAATTCCATTGGTTGTAAAAAAAGCCATATTTACTTTACTGAGGTCGGTTGGTTTTACCAGGATATGCTGATAAATTAATAGGCTGCAAAATATAAATACACCTATCCAATACCAAATTGCAAAGGGACCCAGTACTCCTGCAGTTATCACACAAGTTACAGAAATTACGTGCAGCAGATTAGAAACTATTAATGCTTTTGATTTACCTAATGCAACAGGGATGGAATGTAATTGATTACTTTTATCAAACTCTTCATCCTGCAGGGCATAAATAATATCAAAACCACTTACCCAAAATAAAACGATCAAAGAAAAAAGAATGGGTAATAATGCAAACTGACTGGTTACGGCCAGATAAGCACCAATAGGAGCTAGGCTTAATCCAACACCTAATACCAAATGGCATAATGCTGTAAAGCGTTTGGTATAACTGTAAAATAAAATTACAAATAAGGCGACAGGGGATAAATAAAAACAAATTTTATTGATAAAGTAGCAAGAGGCAATAAATAATAAACAGTTTATAATTACAAACAGTAAAGCGGCGTTTGATTTTATTATACCTAAAGGAATTTCCCTCACAGCAGTTCTTGTGTTTTTTGCATCAAAATTTTTATCTAACCAGCGGTTGAATGCCATGGCTGCGGAACGGGCAAAGATCATGCATAGAATGACTACAATAAATAGAGGCCAATTATAATAAAAAAATAAAAAAATTCTATCTTGATTAGAATTATTTAATATAAAATTATAATAAACATTTGGCACTCTGTTTAAAGAAATAATTCCCAAAAAAAAACCAATTAGTGCAAAAGGCATTGCAAAAATGGTGTGTGAAAATTTCACGAGGCTTAGATATTTATTTATTCTGTTCACTTGATATTTACAGGGTATTTAAATTTTTTAATTATAATTTTAAATTCACGAAATGCGTCTTCTTACAATCTCCCAGAGTATTACTCCGGCAGCAGTTGCAATATTTAATGAATGCTTCATACCCAACTGCGGAATTTCTATACAGTAATCACATTGCAAAATAGTTTCCTGCTCTACGCCGGTTACTTCATTACCAAAAATAACAGCAATTTTTTCAGCCATATTAAATTGCACCTTTTGAAGCTTTTGGCTATTTAATGCTTGTTCTATGGCATAAATTTTATAGCCAGCTTCTCTTAAAACTTTTATAGCCTCAGTAGCATTTGCAAAATGACTCCAGTCAACACTTTCTTCGGCACCAAGTGCTGTCTTTTTTATTTCTTTATGAGGAGGTGTACAGGTATACCCAGTAATATAAATAGCTTTTAGTAAAAAGGCATCGGCTGTACGAAAAATACTGCCGACGTTATACGCACTGCGTATATTTTCCAATACCACAATCAAAGGTGTTTTATCCGATCGTTTAAATTCTTCAACCGTTTTTCGATTGAGCTCATTCATTGAAAGTTTTTTGTTTGTTGCCACAGATTATACAAATTGAAACGAAAAAAAATAAAAATCTATGATGTTGTAAAAAATTAAGTAATATTTTTACTTTTTAAATTATCTCACCCTTCATTGTTTGTGTTTTTAATGTTGTTTTTTTTTCGTTAAACACTTTTGCTGCTTTAATAAAATGTACAAATATCGGCTGTGGATTTTCAACTGTACTTTTTAATTCGGGGTGATATTGTACACCTATAAAAAATGGGTGATCTTTCAATTCAACAATTTCAATTAATCCAGTTGCCGGATTTTTTCCACTAGGTATTAATCCTGCTTTTTCAAAATCAGACAAGTATTTATTATTAAACTCCCAGCGATGTCGGTGACGCTCACTTATTTTGGTATTTCCATAAATAGTATAAGCAAGACTAGCTTTTTTAATTTCGCAGGGGTATGCACCCAGTCGCATAGTACCTCCTAAGTTTACAATATTTTTTTGTTCTTCCATCAAGTCAATTACAGGGTGGGCAGTTTTTTTATCCATTTCTGTTGAATTTGCATCTACCCAGTTTAGCACGTTTCTTGCATATTCTATAACGGCCATTTGCATGCCTAAGCAAATACCAAAGAATGGTAATTTATTTTCTCTTGCATGTTTTACGGCAACTATTTTACCCTCTATACCACGATTGCCAAAACCAGGAGCTACTAAAAGACCATCAAGATCTTTTAATTTTTCTTTTACATTTTCATCTGTAATAAGTTCGCTGTGCACATTTACAATTTGTACTTTACATTCATTAATGGCACCTGCATGAATAAAAGATTCTAGAATAGATTTATAAGCATCCTGTAATTCAATATATTTTCCAATAAGCCCAATAGTTACTTGACTTTTTGGAGATTTCAATTTATCTAAAAATGCACACCAGTTGGTTAGTTCTGGCGCAGCATAACCGTTTATTTGTAATTTTTTTAGTACAATAACATCTAACCCTTCCTGTAACATTTTAAGTGGCACTTCATAAATGGTACTGGCATCTATAGCTTCAATTACTGCATCGGTTTTTACGTTACAAAATAGAGCAATTTTTTTCTTTAATTCATCATTTAAAGGGTGCTCAGTACGGCAAACAATGACGTTAGGATGAACGCCTTCTTGGCTAAGCATACGCACGCTATGCTGCGTAGGTTTTGTCTTTAATTCTTTAGCTGCTTTTAAATAAGGGATAAGGGTAAGGTGCACTACCATGCAATCTTCTTCAGGTAGTTCCCATTGTATTTGTCGAACAGCTTCCACAAATGGCAAGCTTTCGATATCACCTACGGTACCCCCAATTTCGGTAATTACAATATCATATTTTCCACCCTTACCTAAGAGGAGCATTCTGTTTTTTATTTCATCGGTAATATGTGGAATAACTTGTACTGTTTTACCCAAATAATCTCCTGCTCTTTCTTTATTAATTACAGTTTGATAAATGCGTCCGGTGGTGACATTATTTGCCTGTGACGTTGGGATATTTAAAAAGCGTTCATAATGACCAAGGTCCAAATCTGTTTCTGCACCATCATCGGTTACAAAACATTCGCCATGCTCATAAGGGTTTAAAGTGCCAGGGTCAACATTAATATAAGGATCAAATTTTTGTATGGTTACTTTTAATCCCCTCGATTGCAAAATTTTTGCAAGAGAGGCCGCAATAATGCCCTTTCCTAAAGAGGAAGTAACACCACCGGTTACAAAAATATACTTCGCCATAAAAAATAATTTGCCAACCTATACCTTTTTTTGGCAGGGTTACCGTTAATAAATATGACCAGAAAAATTTGAGATTTAATCTTGAAGGTCGGGTAAAGATAAGATGAATATTTGGGAGGAGGAAATTTGAGCTTTATTTTTTAAAAATTGCTTTTAAAAAAATGTGTTTGTAGCCAGATAATTGCGTACATAATCGTCAATACCTTTTTCTAATGAATAAAAGTCTTTTGTATAACCTGCCGCTTTCAGCTTATTCATACTTGCTTCGGTAAAATATTGGTATTTGTCACGGATATCTTCGGGGATATCTATGTAATCAATACGCGACTGTAAATTTAAACCAGCAAAAGTATATTTTACTAGGTCGTTAAAACTCCGTGCTTTACCAGTACCCAAATTGTAAATGGCAGAGTTTAACCCTTGAAGGGTTTTAAACTCTCCTAGGGTTTGTTCCATTAGCCAATAACAAACAGCAATCACATCTTTTACATAAATAAAATCACGCAGTTGTTCACCATTTTTAAATCCAGTTTTATGCGATTTAAATAATTTTACTTTCCCGTTTTCTTTTATCTGGTTAAAAGAATGAAATATTACGCTGGCCATGCGGGCTTTATGATATTCATTGGGTCCGTAGACATTAAAGAACTTTAACCCTGCCCAAAAAGGCGGATGATCTTCCTGGTGTAACATCCATTTATCAAATTCATTTTTTGAAATGCCATATGGATTAAGAGGATGCAGTTGTTCTATTAAATCATGATTGTCATCATAACCTAATTCCCCCTCACCATAGGTTGCAGCAGATGAAGCATACACCAGAGGTATATTATTGATGGTGCAAAAATTCCATATTTTTTTAGAATATTCTACATTTAAATACTGGTGGATAGCATAATTAAATTCTGTAGTATCTGTTCTGGCCCCTAAATGAAAAAAAAAGTTTATTACAGGTTTTTCTTTTTGTACCCAGTCAAAAAATTCTTCCCGTTCTACCCTAACTAAATATTTTTTGTGCAGGAGGTTTAATTCTTTTTCTTCATTATTAAATTCATCAACAAGAATTAAATTTTCAAACCCATGCTGGTTTAAATAGCTTACCATGCAGCTCCCAATGAAACCTGCCGCACCGGTTATTACTAAAGCCCCTTCCAAAGCTCCCCAAATAGGTGTGGCATTTGAAGTGACTGATAGTTTATGTTCCTTTTCTAAACTCATTATTTTTTTATAAAGCTGCCAATGCATATTCACTTTCGTGACCAGCTAATAAATTGGCAATGGCATTTTCATATTTTTCTTTCCAGTAGTTTACATGGTCCCAATCTTCTCCGTTAACCTGAATTGCTCCGCTGGTAACTTTTCCTAAGTAAGTTATTGTTATTCCTATTTTATCTAAAAGTATATTAAAATCGCTACTGTTTTCTTTTGAAACCGAAACTACTACACGGCTTTGTGCTTCGCCAAACCAGTATGCATCAGGCCTTACCCCCAGATCATCTCCAAGGGATAAGGGAGAATAATCAACTTCAAATCCAAGATTACGGGTAAAGCAACTTTCAATCAGCGTAATAAACAAACCCCCTTCACTTACATCATGCGCCGAATTAAGCAGCTTTTTATCTATCATTTTTTTCACCTCCTGCTGCATTTCAAATTCTTCATCAATATCAAAATGTGGGCAAGGAGAAAATTCTACCCCATGCAGTTTATGTAAATATTCCGATGAGTTAATGTCGTTACGTTGTATTCCTACCAAATAAATTTTATCATCCTCCTGTTTAAAATCCATAGTCATTTTATCATCTACATTATCTAATAAACCCACCATGCCAATTGTTGGAGTAGGGTACACCGCCCCATCGGGTCCTTGGTTGTAAAAACTTACATTACCACCTGTAACAGGGGTATCAAATTTTATACAAGCTTCGCCCATGCCTTTTATGGCGTGTACGAATTGGTAGTATACTTCAGGGTCAAAAGGGTTTCCAAAATTTAAACAGTTGGTAACGCCCAGCGGTTGGCCGCCACTGCAAACTATATTACGTGCTGCTTCGGCAACCGCTATCATGGTGCCTTTGTAAGGATCAGCAAAAACATACCGGCTGTTGCAATCGGTTGTTAAAGCCAACGCCTTGTGAGTTGGTTTTGCTAACACAATGGCAGCATCACTTGGCGCATTGGTAGTGGTATTGCCTTTACCCACCATGCTATCATATTGCACATACACCCATTTTTTGCTGGCAATATTTGGTATCTGTATAATTTTTTCGGCAATTCCTTTCAGATCTTTAGGAACTTCAATTGTTTTAGGGTCAAATGCTTTTATTTTTTCAAAATAAGCTGGCTCCATATATGGACGGTCATATACAGGAGCGCCACCGCCCAATACCAATTCATAGGCTGGTAATTGAGCTTCCAATTTACCCTCTACAAAAAAATGTAAGAGTCCATCGTCTGTTACTTCGCCAATTTCACTGCAGGGTAAATCCCATTTATTAAAAACATCAAGCACTAGTTGTTCCTTGCCCTTTTCTACCACCATCAACATGCGTTCCTGGCTTTCGCTCAACAGTAGTTCCCAAGGTTTCATATCTTTTTGTCGAGTAGGTACTTTGTCTAGGTCAATTCGCATGCCCATTTCTCCCTTTGCACTCATTTCGGATGTGGAGCAAATAATTCCGGCTGCACCCATATCTTGCATACCCACCACAGCGCCAGTTTGTATCACTTCCAAACAAGCTTCCAGTAATTTTTTTTCCTGAAAAGGATCACCAACCTGCACGGCGGGTAAATCTTCGGCACTGTCTGCAGTGATATCTGCCGAAGCAAAACTTGCCCCACCAATACCATCTTTTCCGGTAGCGCTTCCTACAAAAAAAACAGGATTACCCTTTACATTACCCGAAGTAGCTGAAATCGTTTCACCATTTTTTAAAATACCAACACTCATGGCATTTACCAATGGATTGGTATGATAACAATCTTCAAAATAAACTTCGCCGCCAACGGTGGGTACTCCAAAGCAATTGCCATAATGACCAATGCCATGAACTACACCTGCTAAAAGATGCTGTGTTTTTGCTTCAGTCAATTTTCCAAAACGTAAAGAATTTAAAGAGGCAATGGGTCTTGCGCCCATGGTAAAAATGTCACGGTTAATACCACCAACACCTGTTGCTGCGCCTTGAAATGGTTCTATAGCAGAGGGGTGATTATGAGATTCAATTTTAAATACTACACCATAGCCATCGCCAATATCCATTAAACCGGCATTCTCTTCGCCTGCTTTAACCAACATTTTTTTACCATCACGGGGTAATGTTTTTAACCATTTAATAGAATTTTTATAACTGCAATGTTCACTCCACATGGCGCTGAAAGAACAGAGTTCATTAAAATTCGGCGTGCGGCCCAATTTTTTTTTGATCAGCTCAAATTCTTCAGGAGTAAGTCTTAGTTGTTCGGCTGTTTTTTCTGTTATTTCCATAAATATAGATGTACGCTTGTTTAGAAAACGTAAAGGTAGCTATTGGCTACCTTTTATCCTTATCATTAAAAGCAATTATTTTAATTATCTTCTCACAGTAAAAATTATTTACTGTATATTAACTGTTATTTATTGTGTTTTTTTTACAGGTTATTTATAAAAATATATCCCGAACAGAAAATAGCGTTTATTATTGGAAGCTTACTTCTGTCGTCAACACTTTATTTTGCTTCTGGCATTCATAAAGATGGAATTGTGTTTTTAATTCTTACTATTTTTTTTATTTATCAGCCCTTACTTAAAAATAATTTTATTAAATTTGATTTATTCTTTTTTATAAAATAATTTTAACCGAAACACCCACTCCTATAATTTTTTAAATTCTTTTTTACCTGCACTGTATTTCTTTACATCGAACTTATTGTACCTAGTCTAGGCTCTTTAGTAAAATAACAGAGTCTTTACCTTTCTTTAATAATAACGACTATTTTATGCAGTATTAATTAGGAAAAGTTATTAGGGGGTATTCATATTAAAAAATATAATATATAATTTATTTTTACACATTATATCAAAAATAGTATAACAGTTCAAATAATTATTGCTTTATTTAACTATTTAGTGTTTATTTTGTGTATAAAATCAAAATACATATGGATTCTTTAAGATTTAAAGCCCTTGATAACTTAAGTAATGCTCTTTCAAAAGTTAAGGGTGAAGGCTCACAAAAAATTACTGACATTTTTAATGAAAATGTATTTACCCTTGATAAAGCCCGTAAGTTTTTAAGCGACGAAGCTTATAAAAGTCTAGTGGCATCTACAAAAGGACATAAAAAAATTGATCGCAATATGGGGGCACATATTGCCAATGGGATGAGGGTTTGGGCAGAGAGTAAAGGGGTTACCCATTTTACACACTGGTTTCAGCCCTTAACCGGCTTATCTGCTGAAAAACATGATTCGTTTTTTACACTTAAATCAGATGGATCGCCTATTGAAGAATTTGAAGCTGCTGCTTTAATTCAGCAAGAGCCAGATGCTTCTTCTTTTCCAAGCGGTGGGTTAAGAGCCACTTTTGAAGCTAGAGGCTATACCGCATGGGATCCTTCATCGCCAGCATTTATTATGGAAATAGGAAATGGAAAAACTTTATGTATCCCTACCATCTTTGTTTCTTATACCGGCGAATCCTTAGATACCAAAACTCCTTTATTAAAAGCATTGGTGGCATTAGATAAGGCAGCTGTTGAAGTGTGTCAGTATTTTGATAAGAATGTTACAAAAGTAACAGCAACCTTAGGATGGGAGCAAGAGTATTTTGTTATTGATGCGGGGTTAGCTAATACACGCCCAGATTTAGTTCTAACTGGCCGTACGGTCTATGGGCATGCACCGGCAAAAGGCCAACAACTTGATGATCATTATTTTGGCGCAATACCTGAAAGAATCTATGCGTATATGAGAGATTTTGAACAGGAGAGTTACAAACTTGGCATCCCTATTCGTACCCGTCATAATGAAGTGGCACCCGCACAGTTTGAATGTGCCCCAATTTTTGAAGAAACAAATTTGGCAGTTGATCACAATACTTTATTAATGGATATTATGGAACGTGTTGCTAAGCGACATGGTTTAAAATGTTTGTTGCACGAAAAACCATTTGCCGGAATAAACGGAAGTGGCAAGCATAATAACTGGAGTTTGGCTACCGATACCGGAGTTAATTTATTGGCTCCTGGTAAAACACCTAAGACTAATTTAATGTTCCTTACGTTTTTTGTTAACTCAATAAAAGCAGTACATGATTATGCCGATTTATTAAGAGCTTCCATTGCTAGTGCGGGTAACGATCATCGCTTGGGTGCAAATGAAGCTCCCCCCGCCATCATCTCTATTTTTATTGGCAAGTATTTAACCGAAGTATTAAATCAAGTAGAGGCAAGGGTTTCGGATAAATTTGATGAACAGGATGAGGCTATATTAAAATTAGATATACATAAAAGTATTCCCGAGTTGATGCTGGACAACACCGATAGAAACCGCACATCACCTTTCGCATTTACAGGTAATAAATTTGAGTTTCGTGCAGTAGGATCTTCTGCCAACTGCGCCAATTCTATGACGGCATTAAATGCCATCATGGCCGAAACTTTAAAAAGTTTTAAAGTGGATGTAGATGCAATAATTGAAAAAGGAGAAAAGAAAGAAGTGGCCATTATGCAGGTTATACAAAAATATATTGTGGAGAGTAAATCTGTTTTGTTTGAAGGAGATGGTTACAGTGAAGAGTGGGAAAAAGAAGCTGCCAAACGTGGGTTACCAAATATAAAAACTACCCCTTTGGCTTTGGATGCTTATGTGACGGATAAAACCAAGCATCTTTTTAGTAGCAATGAAATTTATAATCACCCAGAATTGGAAGCTCGCCATGAAATTATGTTGGAAGCCTATATTAAAAAAGTGCAAATAGAGGCCAGGGTGATGGGGGATATGGCAACCACATTTATTTTACCTTCGGCTATTAAGTATCAGAATGTTTTAATTAAAAATATAGTTGGCTTAAAAGAAGCTGGCCTATCCGAAAAAAATTATGCTAATCAAAAACAAGTACTGGAAGCAATTAGTAATCATATCAATATTATCAGCGATAACGTGGAGAAAATGATTACTGAAAGAAAAAAAGCCAATGAATTAAAAAATACTAGAATCATGGCTATTGCCTACTGCGATAATGTAAAGGGTAAATATTTTGATATCCTTAGATACCATGTAGATAAGCTGGAACTATTGGTGGATGACACTTTCTGGGTATTGCCAAAATATAGAGAGTTACTTTTCTTAAGATAATTTATTTTTAAATAAGCTGAGTACGTCTCATAAAATCAGAAAGATCATTAAGAAAAAACCTTTGCATTCTTCCTCATTTTGTGGGGCATTTTTTATTTTATATAAAGCCTACACCTTTAAAAATATTTAGTGTAAAAAAATGGGAATCACCTAACAAGTATTCGAATTATATTATTTCTTCTGTTGAGTAAAATGTTTTTTAAATATTTTAAGTTCTCAAATATAAAAAGCAGCTGTTGCTGATTTATAGTAATCTGAAACGTTTTTTCTTGATACACCCTAAAGTAGCTTACTAATCTGTAAAAAACTTAAATTTGCCCAATGAATACAACTTTTGATTACCAACACTTATACAACTTCTCTAAAAATATATTTTTACAGATTGACTGCAGTGATACCGATGCCGAAATTGCAACAAAATCTTTGTTATCAGCTGATTTGCGTGGTGTTGATAGTCATGGGGTGGCACGCCTTAGCGGCTACATACGTTTGTGGGAAGCAGCACGTGTAAAAGCGAAGCCCGATTTAAAGGTCATTCATGAAACACCTTCAACCGCTGTTGTTGATGGGGATAGAGGATTGGGTTTGGTAGTTGCTCCATTCGCTATGCATATTGCTATTGATAAAGCAAGAGCAGTGGGTACCGGTTGGGTAAGTGTAAAAAACAGCAATCACTTTGGCATTGCCGGCCACCATGCCATGATGGCTCTGGAACACGATATGATCGGCATTGCTATGACCAATGCATCAGCATTGGTGGCTCCCACTTTTTCTAAAGAAAGAATGTTGGGGACCAACCCTATCGCGGTTGCTATACCTGCAGGTAATCAGCCAGCCTTTGTTGCCGACTTTGCAACAACTACTGCTGCCAATGGTAAGCTCGAGATATTACAAATAAAAAATTTAAAAGCACCAATAGGTTGGATACAGGATAAGGATGGAAATGCATCAACCAATGCAGGTGAGTTAAAAAACGGAGGCACATTAGTTCCACTTGGTGGCGATAAAGAACACGGCAGCCACAAAGGATATGCACTGGCTGCTATTGTTGATATTTTTTCTGCCATACTTAGTGGTGCCAATTACGGCCCATGGGTGCCACCATTTCCTGCATATATTCCTATGCCTGAAAATATGCCAGGCGAAGGTATTGGCCACTTCTTTGGTGTGATGCGTATTGACGCTTTCAGAAAAGCAGATGAGTTTAAAGAACACATGGATAATTGGATAACCCGTTTCAGATCTTCTCAAACAATTACTGGACAGGATAAAGTCATCATCCCCGGAGACCCTGAGCGAGAAATGGAAATTGAAAGAATGAAGAATGGAATTCCTTTACTGCACTCTGTGGTAGAGGATTTGAAAGCTTTAAGCAATAAATTTAAAATTGCTTTTTAAGATTATCTTTGCATCTCAAAATTTTTAAAATAGATGAAATGAGCCCTAAAAAAAGTTGACACTTTATCTGAATTTTTACAGGCGAATTCTACGTAACAAAATTCAATAAGTATAAATACATGAAAGTAATGAAATTTGGCGGCACCAGTTTAGGCAAGCCGCATCGTATGCAGGAAGTAGCAAACCTGATAACCAGGGATGAAGAGCATAAGATTGTTGTACTGTCGGCCTTAAGCGGCACAACCAATGCGTTGGTAGAAATCAGTGAATCATTAGCAAGTACCGACCGGTCTTTAGCTAAACAGCAAATAGAAGCACTGCATACGCATTATCAAAATTTTGTTTTAGAATTATTGTCTGAGGAGGGGTCTAGAAAAAAAGCAACTGAAATTTTAGCCGAACACTTTGAATTCCTTACTATCATTTTAAAAATATCTTTCAGCCAGGCATTGAATAGAGATATATTGGCGCAGGGCGAGCTATTAAGCACCAAATTGTTCAGTATCTATCTTGAAGAATTAAAAGTTGGTCACATACTTTTACCAGCACTCGATTTTATGACCATCGACAGCAATGATGAGCCACAGGTAGGAACCATCAAAGTAAAACTGGCGCAACTTTTAAATAAGAACAAGGGGACAATTATTTTTATTACACAAGGTTATATAAGTCGCAATGCAAAAGGTGAAGTAGATAATTTAAAGAGGGGAGGGAGTGATTACAGTGCGTCATTAATTGCAGCAGCAATTAATGCAACAGTTTGTGAAATATGGACGGATATTGACGGTATGCACAACAACGATCCTCGTGTAGTTGAAAAAACTAAAGCCATTGAGCAATTAAGTTTTGAAGAAGCTGCCGAGTTGGCTTACTTTGGCGCAAAGATTTTGCACCCGGCAAGCATCTGGCCGGCACAGTTCTTTAACGTGCCTGTTCGTTTGCTAAACACATTGCAACCCGAAGCCAAAGGAACTTTAATTACAGAAAAAGCGGGAAGCGTTGGTGTAAAAGCAGTGGCAGCAAAAGATGGTATTACAGCCATCAAAATTAAAAGTAGCCGCATGTTATTAGCCTATGGTTTTTTACGTAAGGTTTTTGAAGTATTTGAAAAACACCGTACCTCCATTGATATGATTACCACATCGGAAGTAGCCGTTTCCATTACCATAGATGATGATGTGCACCTGCCCGAAATTTTAAAAGAATTAGAAGCTTTTGGAACGGTCGAAATTGATACCAATCATACCATTGTATCTATTGTAGGCAATGAAATTGCCATGACAAAAGATGTGATGAAAAAAATATTTGACGCCCTGGAACCCATACCAGTTCGGATGGTTAGCTATGGTGGTAGCAGGCATAATGTATCTCTATTAATAGCTAGGGCAGATAAGGAAGTAACATTGAAGTTGCTGAATAAGGGGTTGTTTAATTTATAATTTAAAGTTAAAAGTAAAAGAGCAGCTCAAAAATGAGCTGCTCTTTTACTTTTAACTTTATTCATATTTTACTTCCCAGTTTTTTATAAATAAAACTCATCAGCCAGGCAGGTCCAATCAGTAAAAACTGGATGTCTTTTAAAAAAGACGGTTTTTTCCCTTCTATATGATGACCATAAAATTGTCCTATCCAGGCTGCTACAAAAATGATAATACATAAAAGCCAGAGTTGAATAAAATTTGTTTGCTCAATTAGATTGCATAACCATAAACAAAAAATAGCAAAAACTAATAACCCAATCCAAAGGGTTTTAGAAAGTGTGATGTAATAAATGGTAATCAATATTAGTGCCATCATGGCTACATTTAATGGTATGCCAGCAATTTCAACAGGAAGTTTAATGCAGTATAAAATTCCTATAATTGAAAAAAATATGGATGGTACGCAAATCCAGTGAATGGTTTTGTTGGTATGGTCCTGGTGGCTTTCGCCGTATTCACTTAGCCATTGTTGAATCGTTTTCATACTCAAGTAATTTGTTGACTAAAGATAAATAAAACGATTAACATCACCTGTTATTAAATAGCAATACGGAAAAAATTGTTGCGGCAGCGGATTAACAAAATCTTTTTTACTGATCCATTAGACCAAACAATATGTATAAATTTGTGTAAAACCTAAAAAAAACGCCCGGAGTTTTTTTTAGGTTAGTTAGTATTTTATTAGATAATTAGCATTGCATCTCCATAACTGAAGAAACGGTATTTATCTTTAATCGCTTTTTTATAAGCTTCCATCATTAAATCGTAACCAGCAAATGCACATGCCATAATCATCAAACTTGTTTTTGGTAAATGAAAGTTAGTTACCAATGAATCTGCAATATTAAAATTATATGGTGGATGTATAAAATGATTGGTCCAACCTTCAGACGGTTTTAATAATTTTTGTGCAGTAAATGAAGTTTCCATAGACCGCATTGTTGTAGTGCCAATAGAACAAATTCGATTACCATTTTCTTTTGCCTTGTTAACAATATTGCAGGCTATTTCATCAACACGGTAATATTCTGCATCCATTTTATGTTTACTCAAATCTTCAACTTCAATAGGACGAAAGGTTCCAAGTCCTGTATGCAAGGTTGTTTCGGCAAAACGAATGCCTTTAATCTCTAGTCTTTTAATTAATTCCTGACTAAAATGAAGTCCTGCTGTTGGCGCGGCTACTGCACCTTCATGCTTCGCATAAACAGTTTGGTAACGTTCTTTATCTTCTTCATCTGGCTTACGCTTTATGTATTTTGGCAAAGGAGTTTCACCCAAAAATTCAATCATGGCACGAAATTCTTCATCAGTGCCATCCCATAAAAAACGAATGGTACGTCCACGGCTTGTGGTGTTATCAATTACTTCGGCAACTAACTCATCACTTTCACCAAAATATAATTTATTACCCACTCTAATTTTACGTGCAGGGTCTACAATTACATCCCAAAGTTTATTAACTTTGTTTAATTCTCGTAAAAGAAAAACTTCAATTTTAGCACCTGTTTTTTCTTTTCGACCATACATACGAGCCGGAAAAACCTTAGTATTATTTACTACAAATACATCTTTATCGTCAAAGTAATCCAGAATCTCTTTAAAGTACTTGTTTTCCATCTGCCCTGTTTTACGATCAATAACCATCATCCGGCTATCTTCACGACGTTTTGTAGGGTTTTGTGCAATTAAATTTAGTGGGAGGTCAAATCTAAATTGGGATAATTTCATGTAACGGTTTTAATTTTTGTTGGTGTCACATGCCCGTACTGTAGTTTTACAGAGATTGTTGCCCTAGGTTAAGGACGTTTATCATGTTACGGCATGATTTAAAGGTGACAAAGGTAATAAATAGTAGCCATAAAAAGACCTTAAATATTTTAATTGATAGCTAATTGATACAATTTTGTGTAAAATTGTGAATAAATATCAAAATAATTAAATATAATAGTGCTTAATCTTTTTTTACTTTTTGATTTTTCGAATTCAAGTGAATATTTAGAATATTGAATTATTATTTACTAGAAAGACTGATACCTGTTTTCCCCGGTATAGCTTTTAGCAGGGCTTGTGTATATGCATTTTTTGGATGATGATAAACCTGATCTGCATCACCATTTTCTACTATCTTTCCTTTGTACATAACTAAAATGCGATTGCACATATAATGTACCACAGATAAATTATGAGAAATAAATATAGCAGTAAATCCAAATTCCATTTTAAGATCTGTTAATAAATTCAATACCTGTGCTTGCACGCTAACATCTAATGCAGAAACACTCTCATCAAAAATTAAAAAAGAAGGGTTGAGTGCCAAAGCCCTTGCTATACAAATCCGTTGGCGTTGGCCACCGCTAAACTGGTGGGGATAACGGGTTATAAAATTTGTATCCAAACTAACTTTTTCTAACAACTCTATAACTTTTTCTCTTCGTTGTTTATTATTATTAAAAATTCCATTCACTTTTAATGGTTCCAATATGGCATCACCAATATTAATATGGGGGTTAAGCGATCCGTAGGGGTCCTGAAAAACTATTTGTAAATCTTTGCGCATATTTCGCAATGCAGCAGATGGTATTTGAGAAAGATCTTTACCATTAAGCAATATTTTGCCTGAAGTTTGTTTTACCAGTTGCAAAATCGTTCTACCCAATGTAGTTTTACCGCAACCACTTTCTCCAACTAATCCCACAATATCTCCCTGCGCAACAGTAAAACTTACATCATCTATTGCTTTAAAAAATTCTGTTGCGCTGCCAAATATGTTTTTCTTTATTGGAAAATATACTTTTAAATTTTCTATTTGCAAAAATGAGTTGTTGATTAAACTTGGAGGAGTAAAGGTTTTAAGTGGTTCGCTTTGGGTAAAAAAAACTGAACTAATTTCTGGTTGTTCAATAAAGTCACTGACTACTTTTAAACGGGTTCCTTTTTTTTGTGCTGCCGGCTTGCAAGCTAGTAAAGCTTTTGTATAAGGATGTTTAGGTGCAAATAAAATATCTTTTGCGTTACCCTGCTCAACAATTTCACCTTTGTACATGACTAATATTTTATCGGCAATATCCGAAACAACATCTAGGTCGTGACTAATAAAAATAACACCCATGTTGTTTTGTCCGTCCGATAGTACTGGCTGTTGTAAAGATTTAATGAGTTGCAGTATTTTCTTTTGTACGGTTACATCTAATGCTGTTGTTGGTTCATCTGCAATTAAAAGGGCCGGATTACAACACATTGCCATGGCAATCATTACCCGTTGCTTTTGTCCGCCGCTTAATTCATGTGGGTAACGATCAACTAATATTTCGGGATCAGGTAATTGTACTTTTTCAAAAAGTTTAATTGTTTCTTGTCTGGCAATTTTTTTAGATAATTGCTTATGTAATTGTAAGGATTCCATTACTTGATAGCCACAAGTAAAAACTGGATTCAGAGAGGTCATTGGCTCCTGAAATATCATAGCTATTTTATTGCCACGGATGTTATTTATTTTTTTTTTTGATAATTTTAAAATATCAACTGTTTCTTGTTGATGAAATAAAATTTCGCCACTAACTGTTGATTGTTTAGGGAGTAATTGTAAAACTGATAATGCGGTAATTGATTTTCCAGAGCCGCTTTCGCCTACAATGGCAATCAGTTCTCCGGCTGCAATTTCAAATGAAATATTATTGACAGCCGTATGTAATTCAGTTTCACTCTTAAATTGAATGGACAAATTATTTATGGAGAGTAGTGGCACCATGCATGCTTATAAAAATTTTAGATGTCTTACTGTCAAGCCATTATTCATTAACTGTTTTAAGGAGTCGATACCAATTTTTAAATGCACATCAACATATTTAGCCGTAATTTTTTTATCACTTTCAGCAGTCTTAATACCATCGGGAACCATGGGCTGATCACTTACTAGTAATAAGGCTCCTGTAGGAATTTTATTAAAAAAACCTACAGTAAAAATTGTTGCGGTTTCCATATCTACTGCATAAGCTCTAATATCTTGCAGATATGCTTTAAATTTTTCATCATGCTCCCAAACCCTACGATTGGTGGTGTAAACTGTACCAGTCCAGTAATCCACGGCATAATCCCGAATAGTGGTTGAAACTGCTTTTTGTAAAGCAAAGGCTGGCAGCGCTGGCACTTCAGGTGGAAAATAATCATTTGAAGTTCCTTCGCCCCTAATTGCTGCAATTGGTAAAATTAAATCGCCTAATTTATTGCGTTTTTTTAATCCCCCACATTTGCCTAAAAATAATACAGCCTTGGGTTCTATGGCACTTAATAAATCCATAATGGTAGCGGCAACCGGACTGCCCATGCCAAAATTAATGATGGTGATATTTTCGGCAGTTGCGCATTGCATAGCCTTATCAGTACCGATAATTTTTACCTTATTCCATTTGGCAAACATCTCTACATAATTGGCAAAATTGGTTAGTAAAATATACTCTCCAAAATTCTCTAATTTTTCACCTGTATACCTCGGCAACCAGTTCTTTATTATTTCTTCTTTTGATTTCATATCTTTCGGATAATATTCTTTTTATGATTAAATATACAACATTCTTTTTTTAAGGCAAGTTTAATACAAATGATTAAAATTGAATATCCACCATATCAACCAAAAGTAAGAAAAGGTACTGACAAGGAATTTATCTTTGACGAGCTTCGTAAACGATGGATTTTACTTACGCCTGAAGAATGGGTTAGGCAAAATTTTCTACAATATCTTATTCAAATAAAAAAATATCCGGCATCTTTAATCGCCATAGAAAAAGAAATAAAATTAGGAGAGCTATATAAGCGCTTTGATATTGTGGTTTATGATCGAAACACAAAACCTTGGATGATTATAGAGTGTAAAGAAATGGACGTTCCTCTTGATGTACTAGTTTTGGAGCAGGTGTTGCGCTATAATATGTCACTACATGTTCCTTACCTGGTTATCACAAATGGACTTTATTGTATGGCATTATCTGTTATTGATCAGGCCTTCAAAGAATTAAACTTTTTACCTGATCTATAATTAACTTGGTATCATATTTTCTATTTTATTTTTTTTATTTAGGTATGGCCATTGCCGTTGTACCCTAGCATAGATAAAATAAACGATCACACCACTTATAAAAACAATTAAGAAAGAAAGGATGATGGCTAACCCAGTTGCAAAAAAAATAAATAGCCACATGATAATAACTAAAATAATGGGTATAGGGTATAAGGGCATTTTATAAGCTAAATGCTTTGATCCATTTTTTCTACGTAAAAGAACAATGCCAATAGCCTGTCCTATAAACTGTATCATAATACGCATGGCCAATATCCCGTCAATTACATGTTTCATTTTAAAAAGCATACTAAAAATGAAAGCAATGCCAGCCAAAACTAGTAATGAGATGTAAGGAAAGTTTTTTGTAGGATGTAATTTTCCAAATATTTTAAAGAAAGAACCATCAATAGCGGCTGCATAGGGTACTCTAGAATAACCAAGCATTACCGAAAATAAAGAGGCTAACGCTACCCATAAAATCATAATGGTAATAGTATTTGCAGCAGTGAACCCATAAAGCCGTTCAATAAATGTGCTAATAACAAAAGTATTGATGCCAGCATCCTGCCAATATTTTATTTCCTTCCAGGAGATAACACTGGCCACACTCATGTTCATGGCAATATACAAAATAGTAATTCCTATTACAGAGATGAACATGCTGCGAGGAATATTTTTACCAGGATTTTTTATTTCACCTCCCAAATGACAAACATTGTAGTAACCTAAATAACTATACACCGTTTTAATGCAGGCCTGTCCAAATAAAAAGGAAGCTAACTGCCCCCAGCTAAAATCGGTGTTGATATCTTTTAAGGGTTGTAAAAAATGCCCATGGGCAATACCTCCAATTATAATCCAACCAATTGTAAGTATCACACCCGTCCAAAGTAAAACGGCAATTTTTCCAATGCTATCAATTTTACGGAATAATAAAATGGTCACTATAACAATTACGGCGGCAGAGACTAACTTTTGCTGCAGAGGTCCTAATTCAACAAGATAACCTAAATATTGCGAAAATCCAATGGCAGCTGATGCAGCAACAAGAGGGGCTTGTATTATAGTTTGCCATACATAAAGAAAACTCATCATCTTACCCAATCCATTTTTGCCATAGGCCTCTTTTAAAAAATTATAACTACCACCAGCTAATGGATAAGCAGCCCCTAGTTCGCTCCAAATCATAGCGTCTATTAACGAAAGCAGCGCACCTGCTATCCATGCATATAAAAACATACCACCCATCAAACCCATTACAACAGGTAGGGTTACAAATGGACCTATACCTACCATATCAATCATATTAATAACTGTAGATTGAAATAAGCCTAAACTTCGCTGTAACTTTGCAACTGTCATGCTTTATATTGAATGAATAAATTATAATTTTGAATGATAAATTTAATAAATAAATAATGGCTCCAGCACTTCTTGTATTATTTTCTGTTTTTAGTAGATGCTTGGTAAAAGCATTAATAAGTAAAATTGTTATTACAAATACTAATAACCAAACATTTTGCATGTAATTTTGTTTTATATTTTAGCTAAATGAAAAAAAGATGAAAAAAAAAATTGTTATCGCAATAACCGGTGCTAGTGGCTCTATATATGCTGATTTACTAATTAAAAAATTCCAAATAATTAATAATCAATTAGCAGATCTATGTATTGTTATGACTGAAAATGCCAAAGCGGTATGGAAGATTGAGTTAAATAATGATAGTTATGGCAATTATAAAGCATCTCATTTTTCTACCCAAGATTTTAATGCCCCCTTTGCATCGGGTTCGGGTAAATATGACACGATGATTATTATACCATGTAGTATGGGCACATTGGGAAGAATTGCGTCGGGTATTTCAAATGATTTAATCAGCCGTGCTGCAGACGTGATTTTAAAAGAAAAAAGAAAATTAATTTGTGTAGTAAGAGAAACACCCTACAATCTTATTCATATACGCAATATGGAAAGCATAACACTGTCTGGTGGAATTATTTGCCCAGCTACACCATCTTTTTATAGTAATCCAAAAACTATTGAAGAATTAGCGGCAACAGTTGTTGACCGGGTTATTGATCTTGTTGGGTTACAAAATGAATCTTTTAGATGGGGAAAAAACGAAATGGATGAGAATAGAGATTAGGCAATTTAGAAATCTACCTTAAATCAACTAACTCCATTCCTGGGTATTTTTTTTGACTAAATACAAAAGTTTCATCTGGAATATTTGATGAAGTATTCATACGGCTTATAGTGTAAGTATATCGATTTCCAGCTTTCTCAAATATTTTAGTAGATGTAATGGTTTTTGCCGCTTTATTAATAAATACAACTACTTTATGAAACATTTTTGATTTATCTATAGGCGTTAATTCAATTTCCTGAATGCCCTTTGTATCACTGTTTAACTTATATAAAAAATCTTTGTCGTAAAAATTAGTAAATAGTTTTTGTGGTGTAATGCTATTACTGGAAGGATCAATTTTGGTTAGGGTTATTTCTTTTGCTGCCGCATCTACAGTCCAAATATTAGTACCATCACTAAAAATATCCTGCCCAGATACCTTAATGCGATACTTGCTACCTTTCATATAAACTATACCGGTTTTATTTCCTAAAATCTTATTTAATCCATTTTCTATTTTTAAGCTAAAATTTGATTGAACAGACTTAAAAGTTTTAAATCTCGTACTTACGGCATCCAAAATTTTTTTTGCTTCAGGATCATTCTTTCCAATGCCTTTAGGCGGCTGCGCATTAACGGTAAAAAACAGCAATGTAGTAAACATTATAGAAATAAAAAATTTCATTTTTTATTGATTAAATTTCATTTTTTTAAAATGTAAAGTAGTTACAAAGGTATAGTAATGCAAGTGTTTTTACAAGTAGGAATTAAATACTTTTTATAATAAATTGTTAATGTGCCCATATTTAAAAAATAAGAGAGTATAAAAATGATTAATCACTAATAAAACAAGTAAAAGATCAGCTAGAGAAGAGTTTCGGGCAAGAAAATAAATGACAGAAATACTCATCAACTAATTAAGTATATAATAAATCAGATAAATAGTATATAATCTTTATAATCAGCGATTGGTTTGTTATTTTTGCTACCTACCAACATATAGGTGTAGGCTATGGCAAAAACAATCGCAGAAACTCCTTTAATGCAACAACACAATACCATCAAGGCTAAATACCCTGATGCAATACTTCTTTTTAGGGTGGGAGATTTTTACGAAACTTTTGGACAGGATGCAATTACAACAGCCTCGGTTTTAGGCATTACTTTAACCAAACGTAATAATGGTAACCCCGATGCATCTGAGTTGGCCGGATTTCCTTATCATGCTTTAGATACTTATTTACACAAATTGGTAAAAGCAGGCTACCGTGTTGCTATTTGCGATCAGTTAGAAGATCCTAAAGAAGCCAAAGGAATTGTAAGGCGTGGCGTAACAGAATTGGTTACGCCTGGTGTTGCTACTAGCGATAAATTATTAGAACATAATAGTAATAATTTTTTAGCGGCACTTCATTTTCAAGATGAAAAAATAGGCGTAGCATTTTTAGATATTAGCACGGGCGAATTTTTTGTAGCGGAAGGAGATAAAGAATATGCAGATAAATTATTGCAAAGTCTTAATCCTGCCGAAGTTATTTTTCAACGAAGTCAACAAAAATATTTTAAAGAAACATTTGGCACTAAGTTTTTTACCTACACTTTAGAAGAATGGATTTTCACTGATGACTATGCAACTGAAAGTTTATTGAAACATTTTGGCACACACAGTTTAAAAGGTTTTGGAATAGAAAGTCAACAGTGCGGTATAATTGCAGCAGGATCTATTTTACATTATTTAAAAGATACCGAACATCCTAATCTTGGGCATATTACTTCTATACAAAGAATTGACAGAGAAGAGCATTTATGGATGGATCGTTTTACTATTCGAAATCTTGAATTATTTGGCGGTGTCGATGGGTGTAATACCTTGTTAAAAGTGCTAGATAATACGGTGTCGGCGATGGGAGCACGAATGCTAAAGCGTTGGATGGTACTTCCATTGAACAATATTGCAAAAATTAATGAGCGCCTTAATACAGTTGAGTTTTTAATTAAAGAAGTTGAACTTAGAAGTAAATTAACTCAAAGCATTAAACAGGCAGGTGATGTGGAAAGATTAGTGAGTAAAGTGCCACTAAAAAAAGTAAATCCAAGAGAGGTTTTACAAATAGCTAAGGGACTGCAACAAACAGCTGTAATCAAAGATATTTGCGAAGCATCTACAAACGAATATTTAAAAAGATTGGGTGATTCACTCAATCCATGTAAATATATATTAGGTAAAATTGTTAAAGAGCTCAATGAAAATCCTCCAGTAGCTGCATCAAAAGGGAATGTTATTGCAAGCGGTATTAATGAAGAGTTAGATGCATTACGCAAGATTGCAAGTGGCGGCAAAGACTATTTATTAGAAATTCAAAAACGGGAATCGCTAGCAACAGGCATATCTTCTTTAAAAATAAGTTTTAATAATGTGTTTGGCTATTATTTAGAAGTAACCCATGTGCACAAAAATAAAGTACCTGATACTTGGATACGAAAACAAACACTCGTTAATGCAGAAAGATACATTACGCCAGAATTAAAAGAATATGAAGAAAAAATTGTTGGGGCAGAAGATAAAATACTTGCTATTGAAATGCAACTATTTGAGGAACTATTAAATGAGCTGCAGGATTATATTGCCCCTATGCAAGTTAATGGACACGTGATGGCGGTATTGGATTGCCTTTGTTGCTTTGCTAACAATGCTTTACAATTTAAATACAAAAAACCAGTAATACAGGATAATTTTATATTGGAAATTAAAGATAGTCGCCATCCGGTTATTGAAAGAAACTTACCTATTGGCGAAAATTACATAGCAAATGATATTTATTTAGATCCTTCATCACAGCAGATTATTATTTTAACAGGACCAAATATGAGTGGCAAAAGTGCCATACTTAGACAAACTGCTTTAATTACTTTAATGGCACACCTGGGAAGTTTTGTGCCGGCAAGTGATGCTAAAATTCCATTAACCGATAAAATATTTACCCGTGTAGGAGCCAGCGATAATTTAAGTGGCGGCGAAAGTACTTTTATGGTAGAGATGAATGAAACCGCAAGCATCATTAATAACCTAACTAAGCGTAGTTTAATTTTGCTAGATGAAATTGGCCGCGGTACATCTACTTACGATGGCATTAGTATTGCCTGGAGCATTGCTGAATTTTTACATAATTCTGTTCATCAGCCCAAAACATTATTTGCCACACACTACCACGAGTTGAATGAGCTGGAAAATAAATTACAGAATATTAAAAACTTTCATGTAACCAATAAGGAAGTTGGTAATAAAATAATTTTTCTGCGTAAACTAGCACCAGGTGGAAGTATCCATAGTTTTGGTATTCATGTGGCACGTATGGCCGGAATGCCACCAATATTAATTGAAAGAGCTAATGAAATTTTAAAACAACTGGAAGAAAGTAGGCAAGGGACTAAGGTTGCCAGTTTGGATGATAGTATTAAAAAAATGTCAACACCTAAAATGCAGCTTAGTATTTTTGATGCACATTCTTCTACTTTTGATGAAATTAGAAAATTGCTAGAAGCAGTTGATATAAATCGATTAACTCCGGTAGAGGCCTTATTAAAATTACAAGAAATAAAAGGCAAGGTTAAATGACCTTAATAATTAGCGAGCTTGTTTGTCTGGTTATAATTTATTGCTAAACCTGTTAAACCCTTATTAATTATTATCACATTATTATGTTTTGATAATTCTTTGCAATAATTTTGCTGTAGCTATGATTAAAAAAATATTTATTTTTTTTTCTTCTTTTTTTTGTTTTGCTAGTTATAGCTATGCTCAAGCATGCACTCTTTCAGGGATGACCCCTGATAAAGCTATCCCTGTTTGTGGTACATCAGTATTTCATCAGGCATTAGTTACTACATGTACGGGCCCTAATATAGCTCAAACCGATTGTGCAGAGACAGTTACTTCAGATCAATCTTTTTGGTATAAGTTTACCTGTTTTCAGTCGGGTACTTTAGGCTTTTTAATCAGTGGTATTTCAAACACAGATGATTACGATTGGGAATTATTTGATATAACTGGGCATAATCCTCTAGATGTATTTAGTAATGCCTCTTTACGAGTTTCATTAAATATTTATGGCACATCAGGTAGTGGTTCTGGCGCCCCATTTCCAAATTCGCCTACCGGCTGCAGGCCTTCAGGTGTTGGAGATGTTCATTGTGCTGGCGACGCTTCAAGTAACTCACCTTTTAATCGTATGCCTGCTATAATTATTGGGCATGATTACTTATTAATGGTTACTAACTGGACCTCAGGAAGTACACTGGGGTACGACCTTTCTTTTATTGGAGGCACTGCAAATATTACCGATCCTAAGGAACCGCATATGGAAAGTTCAAGAGCTTCTTGCGATGGTACACAGGCTACTGTTAAACTTAATAAAAGAATGAAATGCAATAGCCTAACAGCTTCTGGTTCGGAATTCACTATAACGCCTGCATTGGCTAATGTGATTGCGGCTACTGGTTTTGATTGTAGTACTAATTTTGATATGGATTCTTTAATTCTTACTTTAGATACCTCTTTACCACCTGGAAATTATACTATTAATATTCAAAATGCAACCGATGGTAATACAATTAGAGATAATTGCGATAGAGATATTCCGGTTAACGAAAGTATTCCTATGATTGTTTATCCATTGATACCGACCCCTATGGATAGTATTTCTAAACTAGGCTGCGCACCTGATGAAATACAACTTGATTTTCGAAAAAATATTAAATGCAGTAGCATTGCAGCTAATGGCAGCGATTTTATTATTATAGCTCTTGCTGGAACTCCGGCCGTAAATGTTATTGGGGCATCTGGTAATTGTAATGCCAATGGATTATCGCCTATAATAAAAGTAAAATTATCTACACCAATTAAAACTAAAGGAAGTTATCAGATTCGCTTGGTTACCGGTAACGATGGCAATACCATTATAGACGAATGTGCCCAGGAAACACCTGTGGGAGCTACTCTAAACTTTAATACAAAGGATACAGTAAATGCTAATTTTAATTACGTTATTAAATATGGCTGCCAACGAGATACCATCAATTATTTGCATGATGGTAGAAATGAAGTGAATATATGGAAATGGAATTTTGATAAAATAAGAAGTAGCAGTCAACAAAACCCTACCCAATTGTATGGCAGTTTTGGGTTAAAAAAAACTTACCTAATCGTTTCTAATGGAATTTGTAGCGATACAAGCGACACAGTTTCTATTTTATTAAATAACGAAATAAAAGCAGTGTTTGAAACAAATACTATAGTTTGTCCAAATGAGACTGCCATTTTTAAAAATAAAAGTATTGGTAATATTATTAGCTGGACTTGGAATTTTGGGAATAGCATTACCAGCACTTTGCAAACCCCATTTCCGCAATCTTATACAACACCAAGGGTTCCTATGGATGTTTTTCCAAGTTTGATTGTACAGAATAATTTTGGCTGTTTTGATACAGCTACACAAAAAATTGTACTACCCAATAGTTGTTATATTGCCGTGCCCAATGCTTTTACACCCAATAGAGATGGCCTCAATGATTATTTATATCCATTAAATGCCTATAAAGTAACCGACCTTTTATTTAGGATATATAACCGTGGAGGACAATTAGTTTTTGAAACCCAGGATTGGACAAAGCGATGGGATGGAAGATTTAAAGGACAGGGTGCAGATATCGGAACTTATGTTTGGATATTAGTTTATACAGATATTGGTACAAGAAAAAAGGTTCAATTAAAGGGATCAAGTATTTTGCTAAAGTAAAGCTGTGGTTATACTAACTGATAAAACTATCTTTCATCTTTTTTAAAAGATCAGTTTCTATCATTCGATGTGTTATGCGAATCATATTCTTAAATGCCTTAGCATGGGAAATACCGTGGCCAATTATAACTGGTTTAGATACGCCCAGCACAGGGACTCCGCCATACTGTTCAAAATTTAAACGATTAAAATATGCGTCATCTAAATTTCGGCGTTTGCTGATGTCATAAATGCTTTCAGCAAGTTTTAAAACTATATTTCCTGTAAAGCCATCGCACACCAAAACATCGGCTTTATTTAATAAAATATCTCGACCTTCTAAATTGCCAATAAAATTAATTTGCTTGTTTTCTTTAAGTAGGGTGTAGGTAGCTTTTGATAACATATTTCCTTTGCCTTCTTCTTCCCCAAGATTTAATAACCCAACTTTTGGATTTTTAAAATTTAAAATGTGTTTAGAAAAAAGTGCTCCAAGTACCGCAAATTGATTTAAGTTTTCAGGTTTGCTATCTGCATTTAAGCCAACATCAACTAATAGTCCAAGCGTACCGTCTTCTCGAGGTATATAAGCACCTATGCCTGGCCGTAATACACCTTCAATTGCTTTTATACTAAACAATGCTCCTACCATCATAGCACCAGTGTTACCTGCGCTAATAAATGCGTCGATTTTGTCGATTGCTAGTAATTGAAACCCAATAGCAATAGACGATTTTTGTTTTTCCTTAAGTGCTTTTGTAGGATGTTCGTTCATCTCAATTACCTCGCTGGTATGGACTATTTCATATTTGTTAGTGTCTATAGGATAATTGATGAGGTGCTCTTTTATCAGCGTTTCATCACCTATTAAAGTGAGTCGAATATCGGCTGGTGCATCTATTAAAAATTCAGCGGCTCCCTTCACTGCTTGCAGTGGAGCAAAATCACCTCCCATCATGTCCAGTCCTATGTTCATCGTATCTTCTTTAAATGCAAAAATTCTAAATAAGAAAATCGGTTTATCGAATTTCGGATTTAGAATTGATACTTTGAAAAATATTATGCTTTTAGTGGAGCTTTTTCAGCTACTAATTTTCCTTTATAGAATAATTTTCCTTCGCTAACATGTGCACGATGGCGTACATGTGTTTCGCCTGTTGCAGAATCAATACTTAAAGTTGGCTCACTAGCTTTATAATGTGTCCTTCTTTTTGCACTGCGTTGTTGTGAGTGGCGCCTTTTTGGATTTGGCATATCGCTTTGTTTTAATTTTTAATGATTGATTATTTTTTATCTTTCTTTATTTTTTTAAACTGTTCCAAGCCTTTCCATATTTGATTAGCGTTGGGTAAAGCTTCTTTTACTTCCATCGTCCTCAGTTTTTCTAGTACTTCTTTATTACATTGTGGTCCACCTATCTCTGCATCGCCGCACATTTTTTGTAGCGGAAAACTTAATAGCACAAATTCATAAATCCAGTTGCCCACATCTAAATGACTTTCAGTTCTGGAAATATAATATACATCAGGGTCTTCTTCTTGCGTATTCATTTCATCTGGGTTTTCTACTAATTTAACCAACATGTTAAACTCGTCCCAAATGTCCATTGATAATGGATTTCCACACCGATCGCAACTGATTTCTGCTTTGCCACCAATTTCAAACTTAAGTAGCATAAAACTACTTTTTTTATCAAGATCTAGCTTGATGTTTGCTTGGCAATTGGCAAAATCAGGATTTCCTTTTTCAGCAAAGAACTTATCGTCCACAACGTAGTTAAACGTATGAATTCCCTGTTTTAACCCCACATAGGCTATCTCAAATGTACGTTTACTAGCCATTACGTATGGTTTAAAGGACGGCAAAGGTAAGGTAATATTTACAATTTTTAAGCTAAAAAATAGATTTTATCAACATTGTACCTATTGTTTACTTTTATGATTAATATGAAACTTAAAAAATCGCAATTATTTTCGCTTATAATAGTAGTGTTTGCTTTGTTTATCCACTTGTATTCTAATAATGTCACTAGAGTAGAAAATCAGTATGCAACAGGTATATATGCTGTATTTAGTAGGTTTTTTAGGTATTTATTTGGTTGGATACCTTTTAGTATAGGCGATATTTTATACGCATTCATTATTTTATGGCTTTTATGGAAGCTGGTAAAGCTAATTACAAAATCACCCTCACCCACTTTAAAAACAGGTAGTGTAGATTCTAAAGAAGCAAAGATTAGTAAGCTTATTACTATGCAAATCTTTGTACACAATCTTCTAAAACCAGTTCAGATTTTTCTAATCTTATATATTGTTTTTAACGCATTATGGGGCATAAATTATAATCGTATTGGTCTTGCACATCAATTACATTTACAAATAGAAGAATACAACTTAACAGATTTAAAAATGATCAATAGCTTATTGGTAAAAAAAACAAATGAAGCCAAATTAGCAATTGAAAATATCACATACCCCTCTAATAGCCAGTTGTTTTCAAAAGTAAAAGCGGCTTATCAACATGCCGAAATTGGTTATCCATTTTTAAAATATACACCCGTTTCTTTAAAGCCATCTTTATGGAGTTGGGTAGGTAATTATATGGGATTTACCGGCTATTATAATCCCTTTACTGGCGAGGCGCAGGTTAATACTTTGGTGCCAAAATTTTTACAACCTTTTACCTCTTGTCATGAAGTAGCCCATCAATTAGGCTTTGCAAAAGAAATGGAAGCTAATGCTGCAGCGTATTTAGTCGCTAGCATATCTAAAGATACCTTATTGCATTATTCTTTATACCTCGATATGTTTATGTATAGCAACAGAAACCTTTTTGAAATTGATTCTATATCTGCAAAGGAATTTAGAAAACAATTAAATCCTCAGGTAAAAGCCGATTTAATAGAATGGAAAATATTTAATAAAAAATATAAAAGTTCTATTGAGCCTTTTTTTAGATGGGTATATGAAATTTATTTAGAGCAAAATAAGCAGCCAGAAGGCATTTTAAGCTATGATGAAGTAACAGGATTTATTATTGCATGGTATAAAAAATATGGCAAAATTTAATAATTGAATACTCGATTATTTTTAAAATTTATTTTTCCACATCATACTTTCCACTGGCTTGTTATGCTGGCCGCTATATTTGGCACTTTTCTTTTCATTGTACTTCACTTCAATCTCTCCATCAACAGGAAAATAAATTAACTGGCCAATAGGCATACCTGCATAAACTTTTACGGGCTGTTTTACAGAGATCTCTAAAGTCCAGTTACCACAAAAGCCAACATCTCCTTTACCTGCAGTAGCATGTATATCAATTCCTAAGCGGCCTGTACTTGATTTCCCTTCTAAAAAAGGCACATGCGCATGGGTTTCGGTATATTCTTCCGTTACGCCCAAATAAAATTCATGAGGGTATAACACAATGCCTTCTTCAGGAATATTAAAATGCTCAATGGTATTATGCGCTTTGGCATCTAGCTCTTTGTTTACATATTTGGCAAGGTATTTACCTAGGTGTACATCATAACTATTGCTACCCAAACAGTCCCTATCGTATGGGTCAACTTTTATTGTACCTTTTTCAATTTCTTCTAAAATTCTTCTGTCGCTTAAGATCATAATTAGTTATTTTTTAACCGCTGATTAGTTAATTTGTGTAAAATTATTTGATTCGCAAATATTCAATCAAAAATCTGTAATCAAAAATCTAAAATTGATTTATGCCATTGGTTTATCAACAAAATATTAACGCAACAACAAAAATTGCAGTATGGCATATAACAGAAACGGAAGATTTTTTTTTGAAGAGAGTTTCTTTACAAAGAGAAATAGGTAACTCAAATCAACGGTTACAATACCTGGCTGGTAGATTTTTGTTGAAAGAGCTGTATCCAGATTTTCCTGTTAATTTAATTCAAATTGCAGATACAAATAAACCTTTTTTAGAAAAAGACCTATTTAATTTTTCAATTTCTCATAGTGGAGATTATGCGACTGCACTGGTAAGCATAACACTAAGGGTAGGGGTGGATGTGGAATTGCTGAACAGACAAATAGAACGCATACAGCATAAATTTATGTATGCAGAAGAAGTAGAAATGCTTAATAAACAATGTACCATGCCCATTAATCAAGCACTTACTTTATACTGGAGTGTTAAAGAATCTGTTTTTAAATGGTGGGCAAAGGGGGCTGTTGATTTTAAAGATGATGTGGTTATAAAATTAATTACAGGTTTGCCAGAATCAGGGATAGTGCATTGTGATTTTAAAAATAAATATAAATTAGATGTTCAGTATTTATTTTTTAATAATCATGTTTTAACTTGGGTTTTAACAGATCATTGATCTAGTAAATCATTATCCTCGTTTTCGTCTAATAAAGGGATATTTCCAATAGAAGCTTCTGCAATGTCTTTAGCAGAACCTTACAATCCACTGGTGCTAATCAATACTTTTTCAACTTGCTTTTTGCGGTCTTTTCATATTTTTTCTATTTGCACCCATGTGTAAACATAAAAAAGAGAAGTGAAAACTTCTCTTTAGTGTGCGGCAAAGGAGATTCGAACTCCCACGCCCAGTTATAGGCGCTACCACCTCAAGGTAGTGCGTCTACCAATTTCGCCATCGCCGCTTATGATTATTGATATTAAAGTATTGCAAATGTAAATTTTTTAAAGGATCATAAAAAACAAAACCGTAAAAAAATAAATTATACTTTGTAGTAGTTGTACTTCATTTTTATTTATTTAACACCAACCTGAATGTAGTTCCACGTCTTATCTCTGAATGTTTTACAAATAACTCGCCTTTATGATATTGTTCCATGATGCGTTTACATAAGGTTAATCCAAGTCCCCAGCCACGCTTTTTAGTAGTAAAGCCAGGTTTAAATACTTTACTTATATTAGATTTACTAATGCCCTTACCCGTATCAGTTACATCTACTATAACTTTTGTAGTCTCATTTTTAATGTTGATAGTTATATTTCCTTTTCCTTCCATTGCGTCTAGTCCATTTTTTAATAAATTTTCTATTACCCAGTCAAAAAGAGGACCATTTGTCATGGCTTTAATTTCGGTTTCGCCAAAAGTATTAATGCTAAATCCCACAGTTTCAGGGGATCTTCTTTTTATATAATTAATCATGTTATCTATATCCACAACAATGTCATTTAATTCTAGCTGGGGCGTACTTCCAATTTTTCCAAAGCGATCACTTACCAATTTTAATCGATCTACATCTTTGCTCATTTCTGGAACAATCTTTTCCATGCCTGGTGTATCTTTCAGTATCTCCATCCAACCTTGTAAGGAAGTTAATGGCGTTCCCAATTGATGTGCCGTTTCCTTTGCCAGACCAGCCCATAACTGATTTTGGGTAGAGGTATTGCGCGTAGAAATAGCTATTAAAGTAATGAGAATAAAAAGAGCTACAATAAATAACTGAATAATAGGGTAGTAACGTACTTGTTTTAATAATTCAGATTCTCCAAAAAACACCCGATTGGCCTGCAGCGAATCTAATGGGTTTTTCCAAATGATAGGCTCTTGTAGCTTCTTAAATTCATCAAGCTTATCTATTAAATAGGATTTGTTTTCTGCAATTTTTACAGAATCAAGGTTGCGAAAGTCTAGTATGCTGTCTTTTTCTGTAACCAATATCATGGGTATTTCCTTGCTATTTTCAGTTAGTATTCTAATAGCCAAATTCAATGATGTGCTATTATTAAGACTAGCTATATCTTTTGAAGCATCTACCCACTGCTCGATTTTAATTTTTTCTTCAATAGCAATTTTCTTTGCCAGGTGTCTTGAATAAAAAGCAGTACCTGTTACAATGGCAATTGCAACAATGGCCAAAAAACTTCTCCAATTGAACAGGGTATTAAACATGCAGTAAAAATAAGGAATAACTGAGATGCATAGCTATTGCATAATAAGAAATATAGTATGTTTGTAAAAACCGCAATTACAGTATCAAAGTATTACGGTAATATTAACATCAAATAATCTAATTAAACTTAGCAAAGAAAATTATTAGAATACTTTTGCTTATATAAAAAATGCAAACTCCATCAGTAGCTATCGTTATTTTAAACTGGAACGGCAAGGAATTTTTAGAAAAATTTCTGCCTTCGGTTATCTTGTCGGTATATGCCAATACGCAGGGGACTTTGCATAAAAAAATTATTGTTGCAGATAACGCATCAACAGATGATTCTGTAATTTTTTTACAACAAAATTATCCGCAGATATCTATTCTGCAAATTAGCAGTAATCAAGGCTTTGCGCATGGGTACAACACTGTACTAAAGCAGGTTGAATCTGATTATTATATTTTATTAAATAACGATGTAGAAGTTACACCAAACTGGATTGAGCCTGTTATTAGTTTAATGCAATCAGATTTGTCTATTGCTGCCTGCCAGCCTAAATTATTAGCGTATAATGATAAAGGAAAGTTTGAATATGCAGGGGCTAGCGGGGGCTGGCTTGATCAATTTGGGTATCCTTTTATGCGCGGACGAATATTTGATGTTTGTGAAACAGATATTGGGCAGTATGATGATGCGAAACCTTGTTTTTGGGCAAGTGGGGCAGCGCTATTTGTGCGTTCAAGCGTTTATCATGAACTAGAGGGGTTAGATGAATACTTTTTTGCTCATCAAGAAGAGATTGATTTTTGCTGGCGCGCACAATTAGCAGGCTATAAAATATACGTTCAGCCTGCATCTGTAGTATATCATGTAGGCGGTGGTACCCTCCCCAAGGGAAATAGTTTAAAATCCTTTCTCAATTTTCGTAACAATTTAATTATGATGGCAAAAAACCTGCCCATTTGTAGCGCTATTTGGAAAATTCCATTGCGATTAAAATTGGATGCATTATCTGCATGGAGGGGGTTATTAAGTGGGGACATAGGATATTTTTTTGCAATAGTTAAGGCTCATTTTTATTTTTTTGGCTGGCTCCTATTCAATAAAAAAAAATCTATCGTTTCAGTAAAAAGGGGTAAAAAGCTTGATGGACTTTACCAGGGATCTGTGGTATGGGCTTATTTTATACAAAAGAAAAGAACCTTTTTTGAAATTATTAATAGTAAATAACTTTTTTTGGCTTGTAGCCCTTACTTTTGCATCGCAAATGATATAAAATGAATCAAGAAGATATTGATAACAAGCACAAAGATTTTACACACAACTGGGTATCAACATCACGTTTTATTTGGTTTTGCCAGGTATTTTTAGTGCTTGCTTTTATTTTGGGAGGGTGCTACAATTTGTATACACAAAGGTATAAAGGGTTACCAAAGGTTAATGTACCATCTAGTACAGAGTATAACCCAACTTACAAATAAAATTTTTATAGTAGTAGCACATCACTTAATTTTGGTGCCCGGATAAATACGCCAGTAATAGGATTTAAAAAATAAATACAGTTCTTTTTAATATTGCGGAAGTAGCTCATTTGGTAGAGCACGACCTTGCCAAGGTCGGGGTGGCCGGTTCGAGCCCGGTCTTCCGCTCAAGTTCCCGTTCAGCATAGGCAGATCGGTTTTTTTTCACATAATAATTTTTAAAATTATTATGTTGTGTTTACTCGGGTGGTGGAACTGGTAGACACGCAGGACTTAAAATCCTGTTCGCAGTAATGCGAGTGACGGTTCAATTCCGTTCCCGAGTACTAAAGAGTGAGAATATTTTGTCGCTTTTTTTATTTTATTGGCACAAATTATTGATATTCATATTCAATTGTCCCCATCAATAGTCTCTCTTTTGAAAAACATTTTTCTTTTATTCGAAGATTATTAGCGTAAGTGTATTTCCATATATAGTAATCACTACCATATTCTTCAGTACTTGTCATTTGCGTTATCTGATCGGTATTGTTATACTCAAAAATATAATCGGGTACCATTTTTTTATTTAATTGGTTTACATGTACCACATCAGTTAACCTGCGTTTGCTGTCGTAATAATAGTAAAAACTTTTACCAGTTTTAGTATCTTTCTCTATCGATATATTCTTATTTTCATCAAGTGAAAATAAGATGGAACAGCTATCCCTATTGTTTTTAATTATTAACATTTTTTGTAATAAATCTTCTGCATTATATTGATAATAATGGGCTTCTGTTATCTCATTCGTAAAGTTATCATCACTGGAGTGAATATGCGATTGTATACTTTTAATTTTATTTTTATCATTATAAAAATAATTAGATGTATTTACGGCAAGGTCCGAACTATCAATTGTTTGAATAAGTAATCCGTCTTTTGTAAATGTAGAAGTAAACAAAGAGGGACCTGTTAAATTTGACCTAGTAAAAGCTTCTACTAATCTATAATTCTTATTTATATTTCTTTTAATTATAAAGCCATCACTGGGCATCCCGTCACCTTCAAAACTAGTCAAGGTAACTAATTTTATTTTTTGCTCTTTTAGATTTGCCATTTCGGCAAGTAAATGTATATTGCTTACTATATCTTTATAGTAATATTGGGACTGGCTATTTAACCCCATTAAAATACCTAACCCTATTAAAAATACTTTTTTATTCATTTTTTACTTATTTATACAAACTTAAACTATCTTTTTAAAATAGCTCCTTATTGGGTTAGTGCGTATAGATTAAATTTTATTATTTTTAATATAATTAACTTACTGTATTCGATTAAAGAAAAGCAATGGAATATAGAACTTCTTATAAATAGTAAAGCACAAGGGATATGTAATTATCGTTAATTTTTATTCGGTATTTAAACTAAAAAGTATGGTTTTACAATCTAATATCGCCTTTACTAGGCTTGTAAAAATAATGGACGAATTGCGTGATAAATGTCCTTGGGATAAAAAACAAACCATACAAACACTAAGGCAATTAACTATAGAGGAAACCTATGAACTAGCTGATGCTATTACAGAAAATGATTGGAAAGGTATTAAAGAAGAGCTAGGCGATTTATTGCTGCACCTGGTATTTTATGCCAAAATTGGAGCGGAGCAAAATAAATTTACATTAGAGGAGGTAATAAACGGAGTTTGCGATAAATTAATTAATAGACACCCACATATATACAGCGATACACAGATTAATGATGAGGAAGATGTTAAAAAAAATTGGGAAAAACTAAAGCTAAACGAGGGAAAAACATCTGTATTAAGTGGTGTTCCAAAATCCCTTCCTTCAATGGTTAAAGCTATGCGCCTTCAGGAAAAAGCTAAACAGGTAGGATTTGAATGGGAAAATAAAGATCAAGTTTGGGAAAAAGTAGAAGAAGAGCAAAAAGAGCTTTTTGAGGCTATAGAATTGGGTGATATAAACAAAATAGAGGACGAATTGGGCGATGTTTTTTTCTCTTTGGTAAACTTTGCAAGGTTTTTGCAGGTAGATGCCGAGAATGCATTAGAACGAACAAATAAAAAATTCATTTACAGGGTTACGAGCATGGAAGCTGAAGCTTTAAAAGATGGTAAATACTTGCATGATTTAACCTTGCAAGAAATGGATAATATTTGGAATAGGGTTAAAAAAAATATTTAATTTAATTGAAAAGACATTTCTTTTAAACAGATAATTTATAAAAACAGCTATCTGCTAATTATCGTAGCATGGCTGATAACTTTTTCTTTTATCTCGCCATGTGTAAAGGAATTATGGACCAAGCGAAAGTCGAAATTTGGTTTGAAACAAAAGCTTTAGAGGGAACTATTTCCTTTGTTGAATTTCTGATAGTATGTGAGTAATAATTTAAATTAATGCTTTATTTTTTTAATAAAAAATTGAAATTCTTTTAATCCCATACTGCTTAAATTTTGCTCTTTGCAAACCATGGCTTTTTGAGCAGATAATACACCATACCTAATATCCTTAAATCCCTCTATATAATGTGCATCTGGATTAATTGAGATCATCACATTTTTTTCTAAAGCATAATCAATACAGCGCCAGTCTATATCCAATCTGCTGGGGTGCGCGTTTAGTTCTATTACCACATTGTTGGCTGCACAAGCATCTATTATTTTTTTATGATCAATTGGGTAGCCATTCCGGCTTAAAAGTAATCGCCCTGTCATATGTCCCAATATGGTTGTGTAAGGATTTTCTATGGCTGCTATTAAACGCTGCATAGCTTTTTCTTCTGTCATTTTTAAAACACTGTGTATGGAAGCAATTACCAGATCAAAAGTGGCAAGCACTGCATTTGAATAATCTAGACTTCCATCGTATAATATATCGCTCTCAATACTTTTAAATATTTTAAATCTGGTTATTTTACTGTTTAATACATCTATAAGCTCGTGCTGCGCCCTAATTTTTTCTTCATGCAAACCATGGGCATAAAATGCCGATTTGCTGTGATCACTGATAACCAGATACTCAAAACCTTGCTCTTTAGCTGCAAGGGCCATTTCTTCTATGGTATTGTTACCATCACTCCAGTTACTATGACTGTGTATGATGCCTTTAATATCTTCGGTTTGTATTAGTGGTGGTAAAGTTGATACTTTTGCTCGTTCAATTATTTTAGCTGTTTCTCTTAAACAGGAGGGGATAAAATTAATATTAGCCTGTTTAAATATGTCAGTATCGTCTTCATGATTGTATTCAGAAAAATTAATATGGGGGAATTGGGTCACAAAAGCATCTATAAATGTCGAACTAGCTGATGTGATAAATAATTTCTCTTCAATGGCATTTATGCCAGTATATAACCTTAGTTTAAGTCCGTTTAGCAGTTTGTAAAGCAGATTATCTGTGTTTTCTTGCAACAGCTCAGGTGGACTTGCTGATTTAAATTTTGATTTAACAGACTCATTGGTACTATTAACTACATATTCCAGCTCTTCAATAATTGGCATTTGTCTTTTAAAGCTACCTGTTATAAACACATTCTCGGGTAAAAAAAGCTTTTTTAAATAGGCTGTAATTTCCGGTTCTATTGCTTCTATTTGTGGGTATAAATAACTTTCTTGATTACTTAAATAAAATTCAATAGTTTCTATTATGTTTTGCTGTGTTTTTTCACCAAATCCATTGTAAAGTTTAAGGCGATTTTCTTTGCAAGCGTATAATAGTTCTCCAATACTTTCTATTTCCATTTCTTTCCAAATGGTAGATATTTTTTTTGGCCCTATACCTTTTATTTTAAGCATTTCTATAACACCCTCTGGTGTTTTTTCAATCATTTCTTGTAAAATTTTTAATGTACCCGTTTCTAAAAGTTCAATAATTATTTTACTCGATGACTCACCAATTCCTTTTATTTTAAAAATTTTTTCTTTAGGAGTATCACATAATTGCAAGGGTAATTTTTCTATATTAAATGCGGCAGAAGCATAGGATTTTGCCTTAAAATTATTTTCTGCATGAATGTCCAATAATTTGCTTAAAAGGCTAAAATTGTCTGAAATTTGGGAATTATCCATTTTTTAAATTGTTACCGTAAATGTATGAATAATTAAAAATAGGCTGTAGTAATATTTATTTTTAGACATTAATTTATTAAAAAAATACTTTTTTAATTGTATAAAAATGAATTTTAAATATTGTTAATTTAGTCATTAGGTATAAAAAAATTATGAGCTTAAACTTCATTTTTACATTTTTAAATAACGTATAAAAAATAAAAAATTTAAAGGAGTTTAAATAAATTTTTAAAAAGCAAGAGAGCTGTAAACTCTATCTAATAAAGAGTTATAAAGAAAAAGTCTCGGTTAAAAACCGAGACTTTAATCATATTTTGCTTTTTTAAAAAGCGAAGATTACTTCTTCTTTGCAGCTTTCTTCTTAGGAGCAGCTTTCTTCTTAGGAGCAGCTTTCTTAGGAGCAGCTTTTTTAGCAGCAGCTTTCTTAGGAGCAGCTTTCTTAGGAGCAGCTTTTTTTGCAGCTTTTTTCTTTGTTGCCATTTTTTTAAAATTTAATTGGTTAGTAAATAATACTAAAAGTAAAAGTATTTTTTAAATTACCAAAAAAAATTTTTTAAAATTAGGCAATTGCTTCCACAGCGGCTATCGAAACAATTGTTTTATCTCCCCTTGTTTTTTTAAATTCAACTAGTCCATCTGTTAATGCAAAAATGGTAAAATCTCTTCCAACACCTACATTTTTACCAGGATGAAAAGTTGTTCCGCGCTGACGGATAATTATATTTCCTGCAATTGCTGGCTGACCGCCGTAGATTTTTACACCCAATCTTTTACTGTGTGAATCACGACCATTTTTTACCGAGCCTTCACCTTTTTTGTGTGCCATGTTTATTTTTTTTATTTTTTAGTTGTAAGCTTTAAGTTAAAGCCGTTGTTTTAAACGCTGTGCTTTTAACGTATCGCTGGCTACTTGTTTATTATGCAATTGCAGTTACCTTAATATGGGTATATTGAGTACGGTGTCCGTGCTTTTTACGGAACCCCTTTCTCCTTTTCATTTTAAAAGCTATTACTTTGTTGCCTTTAACAAGGTCGCTGATAATTTCAGCGGTAACTACTGCTTTTACATCCGAGCCTAAAACAACGTTTCCGTCATTATCGGTCATCAATACTTCGGAAAACTCAATAGAGTCTCCGGTCTTTCCCTCTATATGAGGTACGTATAAGCTATCGCCTGCTTTAACTTTAAATTGCTGGCCTGCTATTTTTACTACTGCTAACATAAAATTCCCAAATTTAGGACGGCAAAGGTAAGGGTTTAGCTTTAAAACTGAGCGTAGTTTTTTTAAAAATATACACTTAAAATTGCGCTTTATGGAAAATCAAGGCATTATAAGTTCAAATTCAGCTAAAATCTGTCTTTAAAATACTATATTCTATTTACTTTCGCTACAATAATTATGCATAATATCTACCTATTTATACAAAAATTGTTTGCAGTTTATGCCTTTTTTATGTTTATCGGCTTCCTATTACTCATATTTCCATTAGTAATTATGGCCTCTTTATTTGCCAAAATACCTGGTGGTAATTTAATTTATTGGCTTTGTCACCTTTGGGCCGATTTTTTTTTACTAATGACAGGTATATTTCACCATAATGTATTTGAGCAGCCCCATGACCGTAAAAAAACATATGTTTTTGTATTTAATCATATTTCTTATTTGGATATACCGATTATTCTTAAAACAATACGTTGCCAACCTATTAGGGTTTTGGGTAAGTCAGAGGTGGCAAAAACACCCTTATTTGGCTACTTGTACAAAAGAGCAGCTATAATGGTAGATCGTGGCGATTCTGAAAAAAGGGCTAAGAGTGTGGAGCAACTAAAAGAAGTGTTAAAAAAGGGAATATCTATTGTGATAGCTCCCGAAGGAACTTTTAATATGACGAATAAGCCGTTAAAAGATTTTTATAATGGGGCATTTAAAATTGCCATTGAAACACAAACCCCTATTAAGCCATTATTATTTTTAGATACTTATGATAGGATGAGTTATGAATCTATATTCTCAATTAATCCTGGAAAATCAAGTTCGGTTTTTTTAGACGAAATACCTGTAGCTGGACTTACTTTGGCTGATGTTGATTTTTTAAAAAATAAAGTATATAAATTAATGGAAGATAAATTACTAACATATAAAGGAAGTTGGATAAAATAACTTTGCTCAATAAACAAACTCTTGAATTAACTTTAGGCGTATACAATGGGCATAGAAAACGAAATACAATTTACTAAGGAATCGTCGGGCTTTTGGGCAGAGGTTATACTACCCTTAGCCCTGCCTACTACTTATACTTATATAATACCCATAGCATTATTAAATAGGGCAAAACTGGGTTGTAGGGTAGAGGTTGTTTTTGGCAAACAAAAAAAATATGCAGGAATTATTAAATCAGTTTTTAGCAATAAACCTGCGTATCCTACAAAAGAAATTTTGAATGTATTAGACGATGATCCTATTTTATTTTTACAGCAATTGAAACTTTGGCAATGGATGGGCGAATATTATATGTGCAGTGAAGGCGAAGTGATGGCCGCTGCATTGCCCACTCATTTTAAACTAAGTAGCGAAACCATTTTAGTTTACAATGAAGAAATAGAAGAAGATTTTACACACTTAAACGATGAGGAATTTTTAGTTGCTGAAGCTTTGTTGATAAAAAAAGAATTACGGTTAATAGAAGTACAGCAAATCTTGGATGTGTCGCATGTATATCCCCTAATAAAAAAACTTATTGATAAAAAAGTTTGCTTTGTTTGGGAAGCCATGAATGAGCAATATAAAGTTAAGAAAGAAAATTATGTTAATCTACATCCTGCATATAGAAACGAAGAAAAACTGAGTGAATTGTTAAGTAATTGGAGTAAGTCTCCAAAGCAAATGGAATTGTTATTGGCTTATTTACATCTGCAAAAAAAAGAAGGAGATGTAGTACAAGTAGAATTGCTTAAAAAGGCTGATGCTAGTCTTCCGCAACTAAAGGGGCTTGTAGAAAAAAAAATTTTAATTGTAGAGAAACGTTCAATTGATCGTATAAAGGCGCTCCCTAAAAATATTGAAATTGATTTTGAGTTTAGCCCAGCTCAACAAGTGTGTTCTGATAAAATAACAATAGCTTTTGAAACAAAAAATACATGCCTCTTGCATGGGGTAACTAGTAGCGGCAAAACACAAATATATATTAAATTGATAGAGAAGTATTTTTCACTGGGCCAACAAGTTTTGTATCTACTGCCCGAAATTGCACTAACCACACAAATTATTAGAAGGCTACAAAAGCATTTTGGTGGAAATATCACCATTTATCATTCCAGATTTAATAATAACGAGCGTATTGAATTGTGGAATAAAATAAGGACGGGCGAAGTAAAAATTGTATTGGGTGCAAGAAGTGCCCTTTTTCTGCCCTTTAAACAGCTGGGACTTATTATTGTAGATGAGGAGCACGATTCCTCATTTAAACAGCAGGATCCTGCTCCTAGATATAATGCAAGAGACGCTGCTATTTATTATGCATCTCTTTTTGGCGCCAAGGTTTTATTAGGTAGTGCCACTCCATCTATAGAAAGCTATTTTAATGCATTGAATAATAAATATGCCTTAGTAGAATTAAATGAACGATTTGGTGGAATTAAATTACCAGAGATAGAAATTGTAGATACAAGGCAGGTAGTACAAAAAGGTAAAGTAATTATTAGTCCACAATTAAAAGAAGCCATGCAAAATGCATTGGATGCAGATGGGCAGATTATTTTATTTCAAAATCGTAGGGGCTATAATCCTTATTTAATTTGTGCTGCTTGTGGTTATATTCCACAGTGCACACATTGCGATGTTTCACTCACTCTTCATAAGTATAGCAATAAACTACATTGTCATTACTGCGGAAGTACCTATCCAAAATTAATCACCTGTCCTGCATGCGGTAGTAATAATTGGTTAGAGAAAAATTTTGGAACTGAAAAAATAGAAGAACAATTAGAAGGTGATTTTCCAAAACACAAAATTGCTCGAATGGATGTGGATAGCGTGCGTGGTAAATCTGCACACGATAATTTAATTCAGTTGTTTGAGCAACACCGACTAGATATTTTAGTTGGAACACAAATGGTAGTTAAAGGATTGGATTTTGATAAAGTAAGTTTGGTAGGGGTGTTAGATGCAGATGGATTACTTGCCTTTGCAGATTTTAGAGTTAATGAAAGGGCTTTTCAATTAATGGAACAGGTTAGCGGTAGAGCAGGTAGAAAAAAAGCACAAGGCAAAGTTATTATCCAATCAACTAATGTTAAACATCCTGTTTTACAATTGGTTCAACAGCATAATTATAAGCTGTTATACGCCATGGAGATTGAAAATAGAAAACAGTTTTTTTATCCACCATACAGCCGTATTATTTTATTAACTTTAAAACACAAGGATAAAAATATAGTTGCTGCTGCTGCACACAAATTAACCCAATTGCTAAAACAGGATTTAAAAGATTTTATTGTTGGCCCAGCAGCGCCTATTGTTAACCGGATACGAAACCAGTATTTAATGGAAATATTGATTAAGTTACCTAAAGAGCCAGGCATGATTTTGAGGTACAAAACAGCTATCCGAAATCATATTAATTTTGTAAATGGGGAAAAGAATTTTAAAACAGTTACCGTAATGATAGATGTAGATAAAACGTAATGCTAGGATTAAAATAAAGGAGCGATGGCTAAACTTTATAATACGACTATTTTTAAGTACTCGCTAATTACATTGTCTGTATAGCTGTACTATTTATTTAGGTATAAAATTTAAATGAAAATACAAGAAAATATATTAATTAAACAATATAATAGCTTTGGAATCAATGTTTATGCAAATTTATTTGCTAAATTTAATTCGATAAATGAATTAGGTGAATTATTTGAATTAAGTAAAAAATCAAAATTTGCTTATCCCCGGCAAACTTTAATTATTGGAGGGGGCACTAATATTCTTTTTACTAAAAATTTTGATGGACTGGTTTTAAAAAATGACATTAAAGGCATTAAAATTGTAAAGGAAGAAAAGCAACATATTTATGTGAAAGTAGGGGCAGGGGAGAGCTGGCATCAATTTGTTTTGTATTGTATTAAAAATGGCTGGGCAGGAGTAGAGAATCTTTCTTTGATACCCGGAAATGTGGGAGCATCACCCATGCAAAATATAGGGGCTTATGGAGTTGAGATTAAAGATGTTTTTCATTCATTGGAAGCTTATCACATACTCGATAAAAAATTAGTCAACTTTACATTTAACGATTGTGAATTTGGTTATCGAGATAGCGTGTTTAAAAATAAGCATAAAAATGAATTTGTAATAACCGACGTTGTTTTTAAATTAAATCTCATTCCAAAATATAATATTTCTTATGGTGCTATAGTAAAGGAATTAGATAAAATGGGTGTTAAGGATTTAAGTTTGAAAGTCGTATCGCAGGCCGTAATAAATATACGAAACAGTAAACTACCCGACCCCAAAGTAATTGGTAACGCAGGTAGCTTTTTTAAGAATCCGGAGATAAGTAGTTCGCAGTTTAAAGTTCTCTGTTCGCAATATCCTAAAATTGTAGGTTACTCTTTACTAAATGGGAATATAAAATTGGCTGCAGGTTGGTTGATAGAGCAATGTGGACCTTCAATTGGTATTAGCTGGAAGGGTTTTAGAAAAGGCGATGTTGGATGCTATAATAAACAGGCATTAGTATTAGTTAACTACGATAATGCAAAAGGAAATGAGCTATATGATTTAAGTAAAGAAATTTTACAAAGTGTAGAAAGTAAATTTAATGTGATATTGGAAAGCGAAGTGAATATCGTTTAAATAATATGGCTCAAGTTTTTTTGCAGATGTTTCTACTTCTTATGTAATAAACCCCGTGGTAATTTATGAATATTTATCCCTCGCAATAAATTGAGGTAATTCGGCTTCATTTTTCGTGCTATCACTAATTTATTTTCTTCTTCCATCAACTATAGCTGAATAAATTAATATGTTTTAATATCTATTTAGGGAAGTAGCACCGGCTATTCCTAATCACTGGGTACTGCTGTAATAATAGCCTAAGTAATACATCATTTTAAAGTAATAATAATAACAGCCGATTTTAAAAAAATGGATATATTTTTTTATCTTCCTTTAAAATAGAAATGGATGGCATTTAATTATTAGAGGTGATTATATATTGCTATAACAATTGTCTATAAATATAATGTAGTATTAATTTAATAATATATTAATACTAAAAATACCAATTCCCAGAAATTTTCTGGGAATTGGTATTAAAAAATCTTTATAAAGGCTCTATTTTAAACCATTAGTGGTTTTAGCAGGAACAGATTTTTTTTGTTCTGGCATTTGCTGTGGTATATTTGACAGCGCTTTATACTGTTGCTCAAGTTGCATTATCCTTTGCAGAAATTGTTCTGCCATATTCTTATCACCACCTCTTCTTCCCGATTGGTCAGCAACGTAATCAAAATTTCCTAAGTTATTTTCATCCATAGATGCATAGTAACTAAGTTGTTGCTCAAGATCTTTCTTTAAGCTTTTGTTTATTTTGGCTACTAACAAAGTATGTTCAGATGCATAAGATGCTTGGAGCATTAATAATGAAATGTAATTATGTTGTTGATTTCTACTAGCCATACCATAAGCAAAGTTTTCCTCTAGCATCATTTTATCTACTTTGGTAAGCAATTTTTTTGCTTCTTCTTTTTTATTTTTTTGAGCCATATCTAACGCTACTGATGCATAAGCCATACGGATGCTATTTAAATGACGGCGGTTTTCTTCATCATAATAAACCCCTGGTTTATCAGCATTGCCCGATGAAAATTTACTTGTCATTTTATCAAAAGCCCAAACATCATTTACTTCACTGCCTGCAACTGGAACTAGGCGGTAAGTCATACCATCTTGTCGGATATAATTTTGAAGTCCAAGACCTGCTGCATCCTGTGAGGTAAAGTAAATCGGGCGTTTCCATTTATTAGCAGCAATTATATTTAAAATGGCTGCATCATTTTTATATAATGCGTTTTTAGCAATATCAAAAACTATTTGTGATACCACACTATCATTTGCATTAACAGTACCATTTGTACGAACAAGATTTAGATCAACAGCAATAGATGCTTTTTTTGAAGGGAAAATGTTTAATGCACTACCATCTCTACCTATCTCAACTTTATTGGGGTCATCGCTACCTGCAAAATCTTTCATCATGGTATATAAATCCATAGGTTGTGCCGGGTCGGTTGTAATTCCTGCTTTTACCCTATAACTATTTAGTGCAGACAGGTTGGTGCCATATAACCCTTCGGGAGCATAAACAACATCTCGGTTAGCTCCTTCAATTTGCGCGGCCGACCAGATCGGATCTATCGGATCACTATCATTTACTTTATAACGAAGCTGATTAATATACCAATCGGTACCAAGTAAGCTAGAATTTATTACACGGATATCTTTACGTATACCCTGTACTTCCTGAGCATACCAAAGCGGATAGGTGTCGTTATCTCCAAAAGTTATTAGTATGGCATTTGGGGCACAACTTTCTAAATAATCAGTTGCCAAATCTCTGGCAATTGTTTTATTGCTTCGGTCATGGTCATTCCATTCCTGGCTGGCCATTAAAACAGGCACAGCAAGTAAGCATAGTATTCCTGCAGCAAAATTTGCCGTCATCCTATTTTTAATTAGCCCAGCAATTAATTCTTTAACATATAATACGCCCAGCCCAATCCAGATAGCAAAGGCATAAAAAGATCCAACAAATGCGTAGTCTCGCTCACGTGGCTGATTACCTGCTTGGTTTAAATAAAATACAATGGCGAGGCCAGTAAAAAAGAAAAGTAATCCTACAATTAAGGAATCTCTTTTATCTTTCATTATCTGAAATACCAAACCTAATAATCCTAAAATTAAGGGAAGTGCAAAAAGTTTATTATTGGCTTTATTGTTTTTTAAACTATCTGGTAATGCATCTTGATTCCCAAGCCGTGCATTATCCCAAAAGCTAATACCTGTTTTCCAATTACCATCTCGAACATTACCCATGCTTACGCCTTGTACATCATTTTGTTTGCCTGCAAAATTCCACATAAAATAACGCATATACATCCAACCAACCTGATATGCCATAGCAAATTTTATATTTTCGGACATAGTAGGTGCACGTTCCCAATTACCCTGTTGATCTTTTCCTATCTGCATCCAGCTTGCATAGTAATCTGCATGTCCCTGGTCGTTACTTTGATCCCACATGCGAGGAAGCAAATGCATATCAGCGGGAGCATAAATGTATTCTACTTTTCTTCCGTTCTTTTCGTATTTACCTTTACTCTTTACATAGGTTTCTGTTATTTTTGTATCCTCCGGTTGAGCAGTAAAATCCTGGCCATATAAAATTGGCCAGTCGCCGTATTGTTCCCTACTTAAATAACCAGCTAAATTAACTGGGTTATCTACATTAAACATATCAATTGATGGATTGGCGCTAGAGCGAATTAATGTAGTAAAGTAAGTAGAGTATCCCAACAGCATAAATACAAAACTCCATAGACCAAGTTTAAGGAAGTTCCAGTTTCGATTGGCTGCAATTTTTAATCCTAAAAAAATGATTGTCCCAATAAAAACAAAGAAGAATACAAATCCTGTATAAAAAGGAAAGTTTAGGCTGTTAACAAAGAAAATATCAAAATTACCTGCGCCTTTAATAGTCCAAACTACTACTGCTTTTTGTACTAAGCCAGTAATGCCACAGCCAATAATAAAAGCCCAAAATGTACCCCATTTGGTTATCTTTTCATAGCGTTTGTAATAATAAATCATTACAATGGCCGGTATGGTTAATAAATTCAGTAAGTGAACCCCAATAGATAAGCCCATTAGGTAAAATATCAGAATGATCCAGCGGTCGGCTTTTGTAAAATGGCCCTTTATGCCTTCTTTCTGCTCTGCATCTACACTTTGTTCCCACTTTAATATTCCCCAAAATACCACTGCAGTAAAGAAAGAAGATAAAGCATATACCTCGCCTTCAACTGCACTATACCAAAATGAATCTGAAAAAGTATAAGCCAAAGCACCAACAATACCTGCAGCCATCACACCATAGATATTTTCGTTGGTTAGTTCTTTTGCATCTTTCATTACTAGTTTACGAGCAAAATGGGTAATACTCCAGAATAAAAACAAAATAGTAAATCCGCTTGCTACTGCACTCATTAAATTAATGCCAATAGCGGCATGGCCAGCATCAAATGGCACCATAAATAAATGGCCAAGCAATACAAATAATGGAGCGCCTGGGGGGTGGGGTATTTGTAGTTTATAGGCACTAGAAGCAAACTCGCCACAATCCCAAAGACTGCCTGTGGCTTCCATAGTCTTAATATATACAGTAGATGCAATAATGAAAACGATCCACCCGATAATGTTGTTAATGCGTTTAAATCTCATAATAATAAATTGGTTATAGTCCCGATAGTTATCGGTTGGCAAATATAAATTAGTTTATGGTTAGAAGTTAGTACTTTGTAGATTTTTATATTTTTTTTACCACATATTGTAACATGCAGATCTTTTAAGTTACCATTAGAATATCTTTTTGTAATATGAATATTTTTTTTCAATTTTTACAGTTTCGTCTATTAATGTGTTGCCCCCTTATATTTACATCATGAAAAAAGCTTTAGTACAACTTCATGTAGCTGTTTTTTTAGCTGGATTTACTGGGATTATCGGTAAATTGATTACGCTTAATGAAGGGTTATTAGTATGGTATCGGCTTTTAATTACTGTACTAACCTTAGGTTGTATTTTATGGGTAAAAAAACAATTAGTGCGTATTTCATTTAAAGAGGCACTTAAAATTTTTGCTGTTGGAACTATTGTTGCTATTCATTGGGTTACTTTTTACGGCAGTGTTAAATATGCAAATGTATCGGTGGCGCTAGTGTGTTTTAGTGCAACAGGTTTTTTTACTGCTTTTTTTGAACCATTAATTTTAAAAAGAAAAATCTCTTTAATTGAAGTCGGGTTAGGTTTAATTGCTATCTCTGGTATTTATATCATTTTTGATTTTCATCCGCAATACAAAGTGGGTGTTATTTTTGGAATCATCTCTGCTGTAGGGAGTTCCTTATTTCCTATTTACAATAAAAAATTATTATGTACACATTCGCCTAAAACCCTTACACTGTATGAGCTAGGTGGGGGATTATTTGCATTAACTTTTTTAGTTCCGTTTTATATATTGCAATTTCCGGCATCTTATTATTTACCTACCACAAACGATTGGTTATGGTTATTGGTTATGGCCTGGCTATGTACGGTGGTAAGTTTTGATTTGCAGTTAAATGCTTTAAAAAAAGTATCGGCTTTTACTGCAAATCTTACATATAATATGGAACCTGTTTATGGAGTTATTCTTGCTTTTATCTTTTTTAAAGAGAATGAAAAACTGCATCATGCATTTTATATAGGGGTACTTTTGATTGTGTTGGCAGTAGCCTTGCAAATGTTTAGGATTGCCATGCAGCAGCAAAGATTAAAGTTAACCGCTAACATGGGTTGAATTAATTATATATATACAATAGCCATTTCAATTGCTGCAAATTTTTTAAACATAGCGCCAACGCCACAATATTTATCTTGCGATAAGGATACTGCTTTCTTCACTTTATTTTGATCAATAGTATCAACTTTTATTTTATATGTAATTTTTATTTTATCGTAAATCTTTGGGTGCTTTTCAGTTAAATTAGCATCTATATCCATACTAAAATGGCTAAAAACTACTTTCATTTTATTTAAAATAGAAACAATATCAATGCCGTTGCATCCCGCAAACGATGCCAGCATCAATCGCTTAGGACTAGGTCCGCTGTTTTCACCGTCATCATCAACTGTAGTATCCATCCTTATAGTATGCCCATTAATATTAGCGGTAAAGGCCATTTTTTCGTTGTGCACTGTTGAAACTGAATGTATGGTCATATAGAGGTGTTTTATTATTTATTTAATTATGAGCCAAGCAATATTAAGGTATTGGAGACTAATTTTTAAATCAAAATAACTAGATTAAGCCATTATTAAGCACAATTCTATCATGCTTTTGGGTAGGGTTTAATAAAAAATCAAAATTTATTCAGGTTCAAACATATATTATTAATATTAAACCTTACCTTTGCCGTCCAAAAATAAGCACTATGGCTAGAGTATGTCAGGTTACAGGAAAGAAGCCGATTACAGGAAATAAGGTTTCTCATTCAAATATTAAAACAAAACGCAGGTTTTTACCAAATTTGCAGACCAAACGTTATTTTCTTGCAGAAGAAGATAAGTGGGTTACCCTTAAAGTGTCTTCTGAAGCAATCAGAACAATAAACAAGAATGGTTTATTTTCTGTAGTAAAGCAGTTACGTGCTGCGGGAGAAAAAATTTAATTTCTTATTTCAAAACAGTGGCAATCGCTAAGATTAAAGTAATAAATAAATAAACAAAAATGGCAAAGAAAGGCAATAGGGTACAGGTTATACTTGAGTGTACCGAGCACAAAACTAGTGGAATGGCTGGCACAAGTCGTTACATAACTACTAAAAACAAAAAGAACACACCTGAGCGTTTAGAGTTAAAGAAACTTAATCCTATTTTAAAGAAGGTTACTGTTCATAAAGAAATTAAATAAATCAATCAATTAAGTTGATCTGCTAATTAAGGGCTACACTAATTCGTACACAAATGAGCAGACCAGCATATTATCTCTTATTAAATTAAATAATCATGGCCAAAGCAGCTAAAACCGCGATAAAAACTAAGGATCAGAAAGCAGCAGCAGATGCAAAAAACTGGACAAAAGTAATTCGCACATTACGTAGCCCTAAAACGGGTGCATATACTTTTAAGGAAGCGATTGTACACAAAGACAAAATTAAAGAGCACTTAGCTAGCTGATTTTTCAAGTAGCTATAAAATTAATTTGTAAAGCTTCCCGATGTTTCGGGAGGCTTTGTTTATTTTTAGGATAAAATAAATTAGTAGCAAAAACTAAAAGATAAGTATCCCCACATCAAATATTAATTATGGGTTTATTCGATAAATTTTTTGAAAAAAAACAACAAGAGCAAACGCTTAATAAGGGATTAGAAAAAACTCGGATAGGATTTTTTGCAACTTTAACTAAAGCCATTGCTGGTAAAAGTGCGGTTGATGAGAAAATGCTTGACGAACTTGAAAATGCATTGATAGGTGCTGATGTAGGTATAGAAACTACTGTAAAAATTATAGAAGCTCTAGAAAAACGTGTTAACAAAGATAAATATCTTCATACATCTGAGCTGTATAAAATTCTTAAAGAAGAGATTCAAAATATTTTAGTTGCTCCCCCACAGGATAATAGCTACCAGAACTACGAACTACCTACTGGCCATAAACCACATATTATTTTAGTAGTTGGCGTTAATGGGGTAGGGAAAACCACAACTATTGGAAAACTTGCACATAATTTTACTTTGGCCGGTAAATCTGTTTTATTGGGTGCTGCAGATACTTTTCGTGCTGCAGCTGTTGATCAATTAACTATTTGGAGCGAGCGCGCCGGGGTGCCGATAGTAAAAAAAGAAATGGGTAGCGACCCAGCTGCCGTGGCATTTGATACTGTAAAAAGCGGTGTTGCAAAAAATGTAGATCTAATTATAATTGATACGGCAGGCCGCTTGCACAATAAGGCTTATTTGATGGATGAGCTTACTAAAATTAAAAGGGTTATTCAAAAAGTAATACCAACAGCGCCCCAGGAAGTTATGCTGGTGCTTGATGGTAGCACCGGACAAAATGCGTTGGAACAGGCTAAACATTTTACAGCTGCTACGGATGTTACTGCATTAACAATTACAAAATTAGATGGCACAGCGAAAGGTGGAGTAGTGTTAGCTATTGCTAACCTATTTAAAATTCCCGTTAAATTTATTGGTGTTGGCGAAAAAGCCGAAGATCTTTTGGTTTTTAATAAACAAGACTTTGTGGATAGCCTTTTTAATTTACCTGCTGAGTAGCTTTTTATTATTAAAAATAATAGCTCGAAAAAATACAAGAGTAATAAAAAGTCCCTGTAGAAACAAGGACCGGTTACCAAAACTAACTGCTTATGAGAAAATTTTTATTATTTATTTTTTAGTCTACAAATATCCACTCTTTTACAAATGCTTTGTGTTAAGTAAATCTAAATACTAGTTAAAGTCGCGTTAAAATATAAAATGGGTAAAATGACATGGTTATTATTTATAACATTTCTGTACAAAGTCAATAAATTACTCATTAATCTTTACACGCTGTTCTGCTAATTTTATACTTTCTGTTCTGCAAACCCGCAACGGCTTGTTTAAACTGCAGTGGTAATGACTTACCTTTGACAATCTGCTTAAATTATAACAAAAAATGGGGTATAAAAGTGACTTACATATAATTACTATTAATTAAATTGAAGGGAAGCAATTTGCTTAAAAATGTAATTTAAGTAGGTATAATAATTATGAAGACAAAATCAATTAAAAAAGACAAAGTAAACATCATCACACTGGGGTGCAGTAAAAACATGGTGGATAGTGAAGAACTTAGTGGACAATTGATTGCCAACGAAATTGAAGTAGTACATGAAAATACAAAAAAGGACCATAATATAGTTGTAATAAACACCTGCGGTTTTATTGAAAAGGCAAAAGAAGAAAGTATTAATACCATTTTGCAACAGGTTGAATTAAAGCGCCGGGGCAAATTAGACAAGGTGTATGTTACTGGTTGCTTAAGCGAACGCTATAAAAATAATTTGGAAGTAGAAATTCCGGAAGTGGATGCTTATTTTGGTACCATGGAATTGCCCAACATGTTAAAGATGTTTAATGCAGATTATAAAAATGATCTGATGGGCGAAAGATTATTATATACCCCACAGCATTATGCTTATATGAAAATAAGCGAGGGCTGTAACCGTACCTGTTCTTTTTGCGCTATTCCATTAATGCGTGGTAAACATGTTAGCCGCACTATTGAATCGCTGGTAGATGAAGCTAAATGCTTAGTTGACCGCGGTGTAAAGGAAGTGATGCTGATTGCACAAGAGCTTACCTATTATGGATTAGATATTTATAAAAAACGAGAGCTGCCTAAATTATTACATGCATTAGCAGATATAAAAGGGTTAGAGTGGATACGATTGCATTATGCCTATCCATCTAAATTTCCTATTGAAATTATTGATGCAATAAAAGAACGGGATAATATTTGTAATTATCTCGACATGCCATTACAACATGCGGCTAATAATATGTTGCATTTAATGAAGCGTCAAATTACCCGCGAAGAAATGGAAGATTTGATTGGAGAAATTAGAAATAGGATGCCCAATATTTGTTTACGCACTACATTAATTGCTGGATTCCCTGGCGAAACTAGAAATGATGTGGAAGAGCTTAAATTATTTTTACAAAAAATGCGGTTCGATAGAGTGGGTATTTTTACGTATAGTCATGAAGAAGGTACCAGCGCGCATGATTTGATTGATAGTATTTTGCCAGAAGAAAAAGAAGAAAGAGCACAGGAAATAATGGAAGTACAGCAGGAAATAAGTTTGAAAAAAAATCAAGAAAAAGTAGGAAAAATATTTAAAGTTATAATTGATAAAAAAGAATCGGGTAGATATTTAGGTCGTACTGAATTTGATAGTGTGGAAGTAGATAATGAAGTTATTATTCAATCTAAAAAGAAATTAATCATTGGGGAATTTGTACAGGTAAAAATTACCAAAGCATATGATTATGACATTGTGGGAGAAATAGTTTAACAAATAGGTTATGATTAGGTATTTAAAATTACTTATTATTGAATAATGAATATTAAAGCGGAGCATATATCTTATAACGACACTGAAAATTTTTCAAAATTAATTTTGGATTATATACAGGGAGATGAAAAGCTTCAACCCTTTTATAAGCACCCCGTTTCTATTGAAGGAATAAAAGAAGCCATTGAAAAAAGAAAATCGTTTCCTACAAACAGAAAATTACTTGTTGATACGTTACATAAACATTATAAAAGCGAAAATTCAACAGTCCAGCAACAGCATAATATAAAGCAATTAGGCAACACCAATTGCTTTACCATTACCACAGCGCATCAACCTAATATTTTTACCGGACCTTTATATTTTATATATAAGATTTTGCATGCGATTAAACTTTGCGAAACGCTAAAATTGGACATGCCTGAAAATCATTTTGTGCCTATGTTTTACATGGGGAGTGAGGATGCTGATTTTGATGAGCTAGGTCATGTGTATATAAACGCAAACAAACACCAATGGCAAACAAACCAAACTGGTGCAGTAGGCAGAATGAAGATTGATAAAGCATTGATAAAAATGCTGAATGGTTTTGAAGGTGAAATATCAGTTCATTCATATGGGGCTGAAATAGTAAATAAAATGAATGCTTGTTACACTGAAGAGAATACGATAGAACAAGCCACTTTTAAATTTGTTAATATTTTATTTGGCGAGTATGGGTTGATTGTTTTGTTGCCAGATGATGCAGAATATAAAAGAGCCTTTGTTCCGGTTGTTGAAAAAGAATTGTTAACTCAATTTTCTAGCAAGAATGTTAAAGACACGGTTTCAAAATTTCCAGCAATGTATAAAATGCAACCAGCTGGCAGAGAATTAAATTTATTTTACTTAAATAAAAATAGACGAGATAGAATTGTAAAGCTGGATAATTGTTTTACAGTTAAGGATACTGATATTAGTTTTACCGAGGTGGAAATTTTGCAACAACTTAAATCTAATCCAGAAAGGTTTAGTCCTAATGTTGTTTTAAGGCCTGTTTTTCAAGAGATGCTCCTACCTAATGTGGCTTTTGTTGGCGGTGGCAGTGAAATTACTTATTGGTTGCAATTACAAACAGTTTTTGAAGAATCGAATGTGTCATTCCCCGTTTTAGTTATGCGGAATTCTTTTTTGTTCGTCGAAAAAAAGTATGCTAAAAAAGCAGAAGCTCTCGGATTTTCTATTGCCAATTTATTTAAGTTAAATCAGGATTTGCTCTATGAGTTGGTAAAGAGGGAGAGTGCAGTTCAGTTAAGTTTACAAAAAGAAAAACAATTTTTGCATACATTTTATGCTGCTTTAAAAATTACTGCAGGCATAGTTGATAAAACACTACAGATTCATACACAAGTTTTAGAGAATCAAGCGTTAAAAAAAATTGAAGCTCTTGAAAAGAAAATGCTTCGTGCCGAAAAGAAAAAATTTGAAGTGCAGGAGCAGCAATTACAAAAATTAAAATCTCATTTATTCCCGCATAATAATTTACAAGAGCGCATAGAAAATTTCCTGCCCTTTTATGCAAAATGGGGAGAAGGGTATCTAAATGCAATGTATATAAATTCATTGGGTGTAGAACAGAAATTTGTTATTTTGGAGGAATTGTAAAATTGCAACTCGTAAAATTGCAATCTGTAGTATGCTTATACACAATATTAGCCTATATATTATATCAAAGATATATTTATTTTTATTTTGGATAATAATTGTTAATTTTATTATTACAAATATTATTAGCTGAAAAGATTAATTAAATTTGTCATTTATGGTAGCAGTAAGTAAAATTTTATTCACAAAAGGGGAGTTGTTATTTTCAATTACACCAACTACATCGGTATATAAGGCGCTTGAATTAATGATGGAGAAGAATGTAAGTGCACTATTGATAATAGAAAATGAACAATTATCTGGTATTTTTACAGAAAGAGATTATGCGCGTAAAATTGTGTTACAAGGAAAATCATCTAAGGATACGCAGGTTGCAGATATTATGACAAGGGATTTAATTACGGTCACATCCCAAAGTTCAATTGAGGATTGTATGCAATTAATGACAAACAAATATATTAGGCATTTACCTGTTGTTAATAATAATAAGTTGGTGGGGATTATTTCTATTGGCGATGTGGTAAGGCATATTATTGAAGAGCAAAAATCTATTATTAACCATATGGAGCAATATATTTCGAGATCATAGTTTATTTATCAAAATCATTTTTAAATCCTAATTCTTTTACATTCTTTACACTTTCCATTACAATATCATCTTGATATTCTTTAAATGCTTCTAATTTTCCTGCAATAGAGGTGTCGTGCAGTGCCAGTATTTGTGCGGCTAAAATACCGGCATTTTTTGCACCGTTTAAGGCTACAGTAGCTACGGGTACACCATAGGGCATTTGTAAAATAGATAGTACAGAATCCCATCCGTCAATACTGTTACTCGATTTAACGGGCACGCCAATTACGGGTAAAATAGTTTGTGCCGCAATCATGCCCGGCAAATGTGCAGCTCCGCCAGCACCTGCTATTATAACTTTTATTCCTCGTTCTTTTGCTTTGTTAGCATACTCGCGCAGGCGCTCAGGAGTACGGTGTGCTGATACAATTGTAAGTTCTGGTTCTACATCAAACTGACGCAGCATTTCGGCAGCTCCTTTCATGATATCTAGGTCGTTTTCGCTACCCATTACTATTGCAACTAAAGGAATACTCATTTGGTTTTATTTTATGCAAGATAATTATTTCATGTAAAGATGCAAAACCACAAAAATAATTTACGTCTAATTTATTTTACTAAATCGCCTTTTAACCACAGCAATTCTGTTTCTGCTAATTTTGCATTGTATCTTGCTGCAATTAAACGGTCATAAGCAAGCTCCAAGCTTTTTTGCGTTTCCCTAAGTTCGAGATAGGTAGAAATACCCAGTCTTAATCTTTCTAAAGAGATAAACACATTCTCTTTTGCTAAAATAATATTGTCTTCTTCAAGCGTCAGCATCTTTTTTTGTAATTCATAATCTTTAAAAGTATTAGTAATACTCAGGTCAATTTTTGATTTTTGATTTTTATAAGTGATATTAAGCCAATCAATATCAAGCTGTACCTGCTGTACTTGACGTTTTGCATTAAACCCATTTAGGATCGGAATACTAATACCTAATCCGTAATTGAATCCATTATTTCTGCTATATAGTGGTGTAAATGGATTTACAACGGCTTTATTATTTGTTTTTGAATAATTGTAGGCAGAGTTAAAACTAACTTTGGGGTAACGATCAGCTTTTCGTTCTATCAAAGTGAGTTTGCCGATATCGATATTTTTTTTGGTTAATTGTAATTGTAGATTTGTGCTTTCAAGATTGCCCATTATTTCGCCAAGGTTAATGTTATTAACAAATGTGATGGTATCTGAAACTTCGTATTGGGTGTTCATTTCCACATTCATTATTTGATTTAGCACTTCTTTTAACTGCTCAATTAATGTTTGCTGTTTTATTCTAGCAACTTTTTGTGCGTTTAAGTCAACCTTACCTTGCAGTAGTTCGGGTTTAGCGCCCAAGCCCACACTTAATTTTTTTTCGGCAACTTTTACGCGTTCCTCATTAACACTCATTTGCTCTTCAATGGCTTTAAGTTGTTGTTTTTGCCTTACAATATTGTAATAGTTATTTATTGCAGACGCAACAGATATTACTATCTGGTTTTTTATATTTAGTTCCCCAAGTTGTATAAGGTGATCTAGTTTATCGCGGGTTGCAAACATTTTAAAACCGTCAAAAAGAGTCCAGTCAAGTTGCACAGCCCCAGCTAAATTGTTAGATCTTACATTATTTTTTTCTCTTTTAGTGCCGTCAGTAAAACTTTGTTTTTGATTATTATTGTTATATATCAAACTAGTTATTGCGTTTATCCTAGGTAAAAAAGCAGTCTTGGCATATGATTTATCTAGGGCGTAGGAACTAGAGTCATTGCGCAGTAATTGTATATCGTAATTGTTTTCAATGGTTGCAATAATCGCTTGCTCAACAGTTAGTTTATTTTGAGCAATCAATGGTTGACAAAATATGACAACAGAAAAAAAAGTATTCAGTATTTTAAAAAAAAGGTTCATTTTTTATTTTTATTTAATAGCAGCGCCTTCATCCATCTCTTCTAAAGTATTTTTCTTTTTCTTTGTTGATAGGTAGGTGTATACTGCTGGTATTACAAAGAGTGTAAGCAACAGTGAAAATAAAACACCTCCTACAATAACAACTCCTAATGGAATACGGCTAGTAGATGCATCTCCAAGTGATAAGGCAAGCGGCAACGCGCCTAAGCTCATGGCAAGACTAGTCATAATGATAGGGCGAAATCTGGCAACCGACGCTTCAATAACAGCAGGTATTTTTTTATTACCTGCCAGTTGTTTTTTGTTTGCGAAATCTACTATTAAAATACCATTTTTAGTTACTAAGCCGATGAGCATGATCATACCAATTTGCGAAAAAATATTTAGTGTTTGATTAAAGAGCCATAAAGAAAGTACCGCACCTGCAATAGCAAGGGGCACTGTAACCATGATGGTTAAGGGGTCAATAAAGCTTTCAAATTGCGCAGCCAATACCAAAAAAATAAGTATCAATGCAAGTACAAATGCAAAAGTGGTATTACCCGAGCTTTCAGCAAAATCTCTAGAGGATCCACTGAGTGATGTGGTGAATGTGTCGTCAAGTAATTTTTTTGAAATGTCATTCATGGCTTTTATCCCATCACCAACTGTTTTATCAGATCCCAGTCCTGCAGAAATGGTAGCAGATTTATATCGGTTAAAATGATAAATGGTAGGCGGTATCACTTCTTCTGATAAAGTGATGAGGTTATCTAATGAGATGGCATCACCACGGGTATTGCGGACATAAATACTTTTAAGGTCCGATGGGTCATCCCGATCATTTCGTTCAACTTGTCCCAGCACCTGATATTGTTTACCTTCTCTGGTAAAGTACCCCATCCGACGATTACTCATAGATAATTGTAGTGTTTGCGAAATAGCATCAATACTTACGCCTAGAGCACTCGCCTTCATTCTGTCTATGTTAATGCGAAGCTCTGGTTTGTTAAATTTTAGATCTACATCTATGTCAGTTAGTGCTGCATTTTTATTTGCCTCTTCTAAAAATTGAGGTAGAATTTTTTTTATTTTTTCTGCATTTGTATTTTGTAATACAAATTGTACGGGCTGTCCTCCGCGGCGGTTAACCGAAATAGTTTGCTCTTGCACGGCAAATGCTCTGCCTTCGCTAAAGCGGGAGAGATTTTTATTAATCCAGTTTACAACATCTTGCTGACTACGTTTACGATCTGGGGGGCTACATAATGCAACCCTTATAAAGCCCGAGTTAGATGAACCAGAACCGGTAAAGCCAGGTGCAGTCATGCTTACCATATATTTTTTTTCTGGGATAGAATCAATTAAAAAGGTAGATAGTTTATCCATGAACTTATCCATAGCATCATAAGAAGTACCTTCGGGAGCTGTAACAGATAAACGAAAACCGCTTTTATCTTCCATGGGAGCCAACTCGCTTTGTAAGTTACTGCCCACAAAATAAATGATCGAAAAGCAGGCAATGATGATTAGGAATGCTACCCACCTCCATTTTATAAACCTGCTTAGAGCACTTCGGTAACCATTTTCAAGATTCCGAAAAAATGGTTCAGTAAAGGTATAAAACCAGGAATGTTTGTGTGATTTGTTTGCAAGGTATACATTGAGTAATGGCGTTAAGGTAAGCGATACAAAAGCAGATATTAATACCGCGCCAGCTACTACAACGCCAAACTCTCGAAATAATCTGCCTACAAATCCTTGTAAAAAAATAATGGGTAAAAATACAACTGCTAATGTGATAGATGTAGCAATAACAGCAAAATAAATTTCTTTAGTGCCTTCTTTAGCTGCCTGCCACTTGGGCATGCCCCCCTCCATTTTTTTATAGATATTTTCTGTGACTATAATGCCGTCATCTACAACAAGCCCTGTGGCAAGCACAATGGCTAATAGGGTAAGTACATTTATAGTAAAGCCAGAAATGTACATAATAAAAAAAGCACCAATTAATGAAACAGGTATATCTATTAAAGGCCTAATGGCAATTAGCCACTCTCTAAAGAAAAGATAGATGATCATTACTAAAAGAAAAAAAGCTAGCATTAATGTTTCTCCAACTTCGCTAATTGATTTTCGGATGTAGTCTGTCTGATCTAATGATATCTCTAAACGGATATCGGCAGGCAAATCTTTTTTTATTTGCTCAAAACGTTTTTTTATTTCATCAGAAATTGCAATATAATTGGTACCAGGTTGTGGAATAATAGCCAGTGCAATCATAGGGATGCCACTTTCTTTTAAAACGCTTTCTTCGTTTTCGGGTCCAAGTACGGCTTCTCCAATATTTTTTAATCTAATATCCGTGCCATTAATATTTTTAATGATGAGGTTATTAAATTCTTCTTCGGTATTAAGTTTGCCAAAGGTGCGGATAGAAAGTTCTGTAGCATTACCTGATATTTTTCCAGAAGGTAGTTCAACATTTTCTCTTAATAATGCAGTTTGAACGTCGTTTGGTGTGAGGGAATAAGCACTAAGTTTTGAAGGGGAAAACCAGATACGCATGGCGTATTTTTTTTCGCCCCAAATAATTACATTACTCACACCAGGTACTGTTTGTAAACGTTCTACAAGATTATTATTTGCAAATTCGGTTACCTGTAAGGAGTTGCGAATTTGACTCTGTAAAAGCATGATGATAACAGGCTCATTGCTAGCATCGGCTTTAGATACAACAGGAGGCGCATCTAAATCGTTTGGCAATTGACGAGCTGCCTGCGATACCTTATCGCGTACATCATTAGCCGCTTCTTCTAAGTTGCTACCCAATACAAACTCTACTGTTATATTACTACTGCCCTGTGAACTTTGAGATGATACATTTTTTATACCTGCTATACCATTAATGGATTTCTCTAGAGGCTCTGTTATCTGGGTTTCTATTATTTCAGCATTAGCACCAGGGTATGATGTGCGTACACTAATATTTGGCGGATCAAGTGCAGGAAAGTCTCGCACCCCCAAAAAATAGTATCCAATTGCCCCAAATATCACAATAAGTATATTGAGTACAATGGCAAATATGGGCCTTCGCAAACTAAATTCTGAAATCTTCATACGCCTATCAGCTTTATTTATTTATTTCAACCTTTGCGTCAGGCTTAAGCCCCATTAATCCCGTAGTAATAACGGTGTCGCCTACTTGTAATCCATTGACAATTTGTATAAAAGAAACATCTCTTACTCCAGTAATTACATCTGTGAATTTGGCTATACCACTTCGGTACACAATAACTTTCTTGCCACGTGCTTGAGGTAGTATTGCTTGTGTAGGAATCATTAATCCATTTGGATCTGCATTAAAATCAGTAATAACTTTTGCAAAAACTCCTGGCAATAAACTTCCATCATTATTAATAATTATTGCTCTAATATTCTGACTACGTGTATTTTCTGCCAAGCCAGATTCTGCAGCAATTATCCTTGCTCTATATTTTTTAGAATTACCTTCTACTGTAAAATCAAGTACTTGTCCTACTTTTAAACTGTTTGTAAATTTTTCAGGTAATACAAAATCTAATTTTAATTGACTGTTTTGCCTAATGGTTGTTATGGTTGTTTGCGGCGTGATATAAGCCCCTGAACTAATATTCTTTAATCCTACCGTCCCATTGTAAGGTGCCCTAATTTCTGTTCTACTAATATTTGTACTTATAATCTCCAGGTCGGCTCTAATGGTGTTTACCTGAAGTACACTTAAGTCATATTCCTGCTGACTTACACCACTAATCTTTAACAGCTCGCCCATTCGTTTAACGGTTTGCTCAGCAACAGCTAATTGTACATTCATTTTTTTTACTTGAGCCTGTAAATCAGCATCATAAATTTTTGCCAGTAAAGACCCCTTACTCACTGTTTTTCCCTCATTAATGTTTAGGAAAACTAATCGACCTGAAATTTCGGGATGTATTTCTGTTGTTTCATTTGCAATAATTGTACCTGGAAGTTCTCCCTTATCACTTACCAACATGGTTTTTACAATATAGCCTTCTACCTTTTGTACTGAATTTTTAGCTGTGCTAGGGGCATATTTATTTTTATCTACATCCTTACATGATGAGAATAAAACAAGCAAAGCAGCTATCCAGTAAAAAAAATTGTAATACCCAAATATTGTTTTCACTTTTTTTAAGTTTAATTAGTCGAGTAAATTTAAGCTAGATTAAATAACTTAAATAGTTTTTATATAAATGGTAAATTATATTAATTTACTGATTTAACTTTTACTGTTTGTTTTATACGATTTGCTTGGTGTATTAACTCCTGTTTTTCTTTACTTAATATGGTAATGTGGCCCATTTTTCTTCCTGGTCTAGTCTCTTTTTTTCCATAAATGTGTACAAATACATTTTCTATTTGTAAAATTTCCTGTAGTCCTTCGTAAACTACTTCGCCTGCATATCCAGCTTCTCCCAATAAATTTACAATAGCTGCCGGTAAAATAACTTCGGTACTTCCCAAAGGGTAACCAAGAATAATGCGCCAAAGCATATCAAACTGTGAGCTGTAATTGCCTTCAATGGTATGATGGCCGCTATTGTGTACTCTAGGGGCTGTTTCATTTACAAAAACATTATCATCTATATCAACAAATAATTCCACAGCAAAAATGCCAGAACTTTTCAGGTCTTTTACTACTTTCAGTGCAATGGCTTCCACTTTCCATAAAACTTTATTTGTAAGCGTAGCTGGGCTTATTTGGTATTCGAGTAAGTTAAGTCGGTTATCAAAAACCATATCTACAGATGGGTAAACAGCGTTTTCGCCTTCATCATTAACAGCAATAATTACTGCAATTTCTTTTTTAATAGAAACTAATTTTTCTAAAATTGCTGGGGCATCAAATGCTTTGCTAAGATCTTCTTTTGTTTTTATTAATTGAACCCCGCGACCGTCGTAACCGCCTAAAGCAATTTTATGTGCAGCTGGTAAAAAATCAATATGTTGGTTTAGGTCTAATTTATTTGCTGTAATTATAAACTCACTACTTGGTATTTCATTTTCTTTATAAAATTGTTTTTGGAGAATTTTATTTTTAATAATTTTTAAGGCAGCTGGTTTTGGATAAATTCTTACCCCTTCGCTTTCTAATCTTTCCAATGCTTCTTCATTTACGGATTCAATTTCAATAGTGATCGCATCTAAGCCTTTACCAAAATTATATACGTCTTCAAAATTACGGATATCGCCTATTGTAAAATGATGACAAAGATGAGCTGCTGGGCAGTTTGCATCATTTTCCATTACAAATGTTTGCACGGGGTAATTGGCTGCTGATTGTAATAACATTCTACCTAGTTGTCCACCTCCTAATATACCTACTTTAATCATATAGCAAATATATAATCTAAGAGCCGAACTGAAATAAGTTTCATTATCTTTGTTTTAAGATATGGTTCCAGATTATCCACATAAATTATTTTCTGATAAGCGCAACAGTTATTCCCTGTTGATTTTTGCGCTTGCTTTGGATTCGCTAGGTTAGCTTGATTTACGTCCTTTTGTTTTGCTGATGGGGCTAATATAATCTAGGGGTTAACAATAATTGACGACATTTTTTACACTTTAATTTAATTATAATGGAAACGGTAACTAAATCTACATTAACAAACAATAGTCCAACTGATTTCCTTCCATTGCATGGCACCGATTATGTAGAGTTTTATGTGGGTAACGCTAAGCAAGCAGCTCATTTTTATAAAACTGCTTTTGGGTTTCAGTCGCTGGCATATGCAGGCCCAGAAACAGGCGTGAAGGACAAAGTAAGTTATGTAATTAGGCAACATAAGTTAACTTTTGTTTTAACTACTCCTTTGCAATCAGATAATTCAATTGCCGATCATATTTACAAACATGGAGATGGTGTAAAAGTATTAGCCTTACAAGTAGATGATGCTAAATCTGCCTGGGAAGAAACTACTAAGCGTGGAGGTAAATCGTATATGGAACCAACCATATTAAAAGATACGGATGGAGAATTGGTTCTGAGTGGTATTCATACATATGGGGAAACTGTGCACAATTTTGTAGAGCGTAAAAATTATAAAGGCCTGTTTATGCCTGGATTTAGGGCATGGAAATCCGACTATAATCCAACTGATACTGGCTTATTGTATGTTGATCATTGTGTGGGAAATGTAGGATGGAACCAGATGAACCCTTGGGTAAAATTTTATGAAGAAGTGATGGGGTTTAGAAATATTTTAAGTTTTGATGATAATGATATTTCAACGGAGTATTCGGCATTAATGAGTAAAGTGATGAGTAATGGGAATGGGTTTGTAAAATTTCCTATTAACGAACCAGCCGAAGGGAAGAAAAAAAGTCAGGTAGAAGAATATCTTGATTTTTATAATGGCGAAGGGGTGCAACATGTTGCCATTGCCACCCACGACATTGTAAAAACAGTAACTGAATTACAAAAAAGGGGTATTGAGTTTTTAAATATTCCCGATAGTTATTATGCAACTGTATTGGATAGGGTTGGTAAGATTGATGAAGATTTAGCGCCATTGCAAAAACTAGGGGTATTAATTGATAGAGATGAAGAAGGATATTTGCTACAGATATTTAGTAAGCCTTTGGAAGACAGGCCAACTTTATTTTTTGAAATTATTCAACGAAAAGGGGCAAAAAGTTTTGGTAAAGGAAATTTTAAAGCACTATTTGAAGCATTGGAAAGAGATCAGGATGCTAGGGGTAATTTGTAAAAATTATTTTATAATTGAAATAAAAAACAATTAATAGAGATAACAGTAAGTTTAAATAGTTGAGATAGCCGCTCTATTTTATGGGCATATAAAATATTTATTTTACATTAATATAAACCCTATATTATTAATGAAGCAATTATGTATTCCTTTTTTACTAACTCTCTTACTTGCACTATTTGCAAATACATTTTTATTTGCTCAACCTGCATTATTGGAAAACAAAAAGTCTTCTCAAAAAACGAAAGAAATTTTTAGTCGCATTACGGGTTCTTTAAAAAATAAATTTGAAGAAAAAAAACTTAACTGGCCTCCACAATACTTGTATATCCGTTCTTTTAAGTACGATCGTTTACTGGAGTTGTGGGTAAAAAATAATGCTGAAGAACAGTATTCCTTGTTTAAAACATATCATATATGTATGCAAAGTGGAGGTATTGGTCCTAAGCGTTCGGAAGGAGATAATCAGGTTCCTGAAGGATTTTATTATATCAATGAATTTAACCCAAACAGTAACTATCACTTGTCTTTGGGGTTAAATTACCCAAATACATCGGATAAAATATTAAGTAATTCTGTAAAGCCTGGCGGCGATATTTATATTCATGGTAACTGCGTATCCACCGGGTGCATCGCCATACAAGATATGTCAATAGAAGAAGTGTATGTAATTGCTTCTTTAGTAAAAGCAAAAGGGCAAAATTTTATTCCGGTGCATATTTTTCCTGTTAAATATGATAATGAGCAATCCTTAAATTATTTAATCGATTCAATTAATGGGAGGCAGGTTGTGCATGAATTTATCCTAAACATAAAATTAGTGTTTGATTTTTTTGAAAATAATAAGCAAGTGCCTATTATTTTCATAAATAAAAAAGGCGAATATGTAATTAATTAACGCATTAAAACCTGAATAGTTTCGGTTGTCTTTTGTTCCAGTAATATTTTCTTACCTGCTGTTAGTTCCTTAATTTTTTCTTCTGTATAATGCCTGATGGTTAATAGGGTTAAATTTTTTTCCAATTGGACATTAAAAATTTCTGAAGCCGCTAGTGCCAACTTGTCAATTTTTTCAGATTTATCATCTAGGCAACATAATAAGCCTATGGCTCCATGCTGCAATAGGTTTGGACGAATTTTTATACGGTCAAATATATCATACAACTGGCTAAGTGGTTTTTCTTCTACAAAAGAAAAGTCTTTTGAACTTAAAGCCATTAATACTTGTTGTTTTTTTAAAACAATAATGGGGGGTAGGTTATGAGTGGGTTTATTGCTGATGACTGTTCCGGGTAACGATGGGTTTAAAAAAGAGCGAACATGTAGAGGAATATTTTTATTCTCAAGCGGCTTTATAGTATTGGGATGTATTACCTGTGCACCATAATAAGCCATCTCTATTACTTCGCGATAGCTTAATTCAACTATATTTTTTACATCTGTAAATTCTTTTGGATCGGCATTCATTACCGCTTCCACATCTTTCCAAATGGTTTGACTTTCGGCGTCTAATAGATTAGCGAATATAGCGGCACTAAAATCGCTACCTTCTCTTCCTAAAGTGGTACTTTCATTTTCATCTGTAGCGCCAATAAATCCTTGGGTAATTACCATATTGGTATCGTTAAACAAAGGCTTTATATCCGTTTTTATTTTTTCACTTGTGTATTTCCAGTCTACGTAGGCGTCTCTAAAATTATCATCAGTACGCAATATATCTCTTACATCAATCCATCTATTTTTTACACCAATTTCATTTAAATAAATACTCACTAATGTGGTACTTAATAATTCGCCACAACATACAATTTGGTCATAATAATAATCATATTCTCTAACAGGCTTATCGTGCAATAGCCATTCTACTTCGGTAAAAAAATTTTTTAATTGATTTTCGGCCTGTTGCCAATTTAGGGTAATCAGGTATTTTAATGTAGTTAAATGCGTTTCTTTAACCTGTTCAAATAATTGCAAGGCAAGGTCCTTTTTTTTATTAAAAAAAGCGTCGGCCACTTTTTCTAGGGCATTGGTGGTTTTGCCCATTGCAGAAATAATGATGAGTAATTGCTCCCCTTTGTATGTTTCAATAATATTGGCCGTGTTTTTAATTCTTTCAATAGTATTAATACTGGCACCTCCAAACTTAAAAACCTTCATTCGATTATTGGGTTGATTGATTAAATTGGGTTAATTTAGCTCAGATAAATTGATTGCAAAAATCGTTAATCTAGCTTAATAAACTAATTATTTACTTAATAATTAATTAAATATGAATATCAATCGTAGGATACAGACCTTAGATGAATTTACTATTCAGCAAATGCGAGATTTTCCTAATGCTACGGGAGAGCTGTCGGGGCTTTTGCGTGATTTAGGACTAGCAGCAAAAAGAGTAAATGTAGAAGTTAATAAGGCCGGGTTAGTAGATATTTTGGGCGATGATGGTAGTATTAATATACAGGGTGAAGAAGTAAAGAAAATGGATGTGTATGCTAATAATCAGTTTATGGGGGTGTTGCAACATGGAATTAGTTGTGCAGGTATTGGTAGTGAAGAACTAGATGATATTGTTGTTTTTGATGATCTAGTGAGTAATAAAAGTAAATATGTTTGTCTTTTTGATCCACTAGATGGCAGTAGCAATATTGACGTGAATGTTTCAATAGGAACTATTTTTAGTATTTTTAAAAGGGTGAGTGAGTTAGGGAAGCCGGCAACTAAAGAAGATTTTTTACAACAGGGCAATAAGCAGGTTGCAGCTGGCTATGTTATCTACGGTTCATCAACTATGTTTGTTTATGCTACCCGCAGGGGTGTTAATGGCTTTACTTTAGATCCATCGATTGGAGAATTCTGCTTAAGTCATCCAGATATTAAATGCCCAGATATGGGAAAGATATATTCTGTAAATCATGGTAATTTCTTTCAATATGGAGAAGCAGTAAAAAAATACATTATCGCTTGTCAGAAAAAAGATAATACTAGCGGAGGACCTTACACGCAACGTTATATCGGTAGTATGGTTGCCGATGTGCACCGCAATTTAATTAAAGGAGGTATTTTTATGTACCCTAGTACAGTAGATAAACACAAGGGAAAATTAAGGTTGCTATATGAATGTAATCCATTTGCATTTATTGTTGAAAAGGCAGGAGGCTTGGCAACCAATGGAAAAATAAGGATATTAGATATTCAGCCTACTGAACTTCATGAACGTACACCTTTGTTTATTGGGAGTAAAATAATGATGGACGAGTTAGACGCATATATTAACACGGAGTTAAAAGAAAATAAATAAATGAAGACGATTATTTCGGTTCAAGACCTGGTTAAAAATTATGGAATTTTTCAAGCAGTTACAGGTATTTCTTTTAATGTATATGAAGGTGAAATTTTTGGATTACTTGGCCCTAACGGTGCCGGTAAATCTACTACACTGGAGATTATGGAAACCCTCCGGCAAAAAACGAGCGGAGAAGTTATGATTTGTGGGATGAACTTGGATGAAGAACCTGATAATATAAAAAAAATAATTGGTGTTCAGCTGCAAACCTCGGGTTACTATCCCGGACTAACGCTGTTTGAGCTTATTCAATTATTTAGCGGGTTATATAACGAAACGGTTGACGCCATGGCTTTATTAAAAATGGTAAACCTAACAGATAAGGCAAAAAACAAATACAAAGAATTAAGTGGCGGCCAAAAACAACGATTCTCTATTGCTACCACATTAATAAATAAACCCAAAATAATTTTTTTGGATGAACCAACAACTGGCCTTGATCCGCAGGCTAGAAGAAATTTGTGGCAATTAATTAAAGACATACGAACCCAAGGAACTACTGTTATAATTACTACACATTATATGGATGAGGCAGAGCAATTATGTGATCGAATTGCTATCATGGATGAAGGTAAAATTATCTCATTGGATAGTCCTGATAAAATGATTGATGACCTTGTATCTTCTGGTTTTGAACGACCTAAACAAGTAAAAGCAGCTAATTTGGAAGATGTTTTTATACATTTAACAGGGAAGGGAATGCGGGATAATTAAAAAATTCGTTTATTTGCATTCCGATAACAATCGGAATATTTTTTTAAAAATAAATTTTAATGAAAAAAGTATTTATTAGTACAATTTTGCTGTTAACCGTATCAGCTAGTTTATTTGCTCAAAAAGACAATAGAGTTGCAGCAAAATCTACAGTTAAAAAAAAGATTATTACTTCCGTCCCGCTGTTTAAAAATTTAATCGACAGTTTTAGTTATGCTGCTGGTTATAATGTAGCTACTAATATGCAAGCACAGGGTATTAATCAATTGAATACGGCTTTAATGACGCTAGGTGTTGAAGATGTGTATAATAAAAGAGTTTCAAAATTATCGCCTGATCTTATTAATTCATGCATGCAGAAACAACTTGATAATTTTGCTGCTCAAAAAGGTTTAGAAGAAAAAAGTAAGGGTCTTGCTTTTTTAGAAACCAATAAAAAACGGGAAGGAGTAATTACGCTTGCAAGTGGATTACAGTACGAAGTGATTAAAAATGGAGATGCCAATTCACCTACGCCTAAAAGTATAGATACTGTAGAAGTTAATTATATTGGAACCTTAGCTAATGGGACAGAATTTGATAATTCTTTTAAAAGAGGCGAGCCCGCAGCTTTTCCAGTAATGGGCGTAATTAAAGGGTGGATTGAAATTCTGCAATTAATGCGCAAAGGAGATCATTGGAAAGTATTTATTCCAAGCGATCTTGCTTATGGTGCTGGCGGTGCTGCTGGCGGCGCTATTCCACCTAATGCCGTTTTGATTTTTGAAATTACATTGGAATCCATTAGGCCTGCTGTAAATAATCCTGCAGCGCAACAATAATAATGGCGAAATAATATTATTATTAGATTGTTAAATATTTACTCTGCCACTCTTCAATTTTAAAAGGGAGTGGCTGATTTTTAAAATTAGTTACTACTAATTTAATTCATATGGACTTCAGCAATCAAAAATACACTTCCACAAACGATTATAATGTCTTCTACTGTAGCATTACCTTTTGCTGCATATAAGGCTGCGTTAACATCGTCATAAGCATTTCCTTGTAAACCATAATTATCCGCCATTTCTTTTAAAATATTATGTGGCATTGCTCGCTCAATATGTGCATTACTAAAATAATAAATGGCTTCAGTAGGTAAAATAGATAATATTTTACTCACATCTTTATCCTTAACCATACCGAGTATTATATGTATTGTCGATCTATTACACCTAAGCACTGATGCTTGTTGTAATAATTGTTTTATACCATCTTCATTATGCGCAACATCGAGTATGATGGAAGGATTATCGCTTATTACATCCCAGCGGCCAAAAAAGCCGCTTATTTTTTTTACCTGTTTAAGTGCTTTTATTTTTGCAGTATTGTTAATGTTAAAACCTAGCTGTTTCAAAATTTCTATGGCATATAATACAGAACCTATATTTTTAGTTTGATAAAATCCATTTAAATCCAATTCAAACTTGTCTGTATTATGATTTTCTATATCTGTTATGTTTAAATGCAATGATTTTATAGTGTACTTAATGTTTGCTACGGCATATTTATCCTGCGAAAAATAAATGGTTGCATTTATTTGTTTTGCTCTGTTAAGGAATATCTCTTTGGTTTGGGGTAAATATTCGCCAATTATAACAGGAACATTCGGTTTTATTATTCCCGCTTTTTCAGTAGCAATCAGTTCTAACGTATTGCCCAGAATATCCATATGGTCGTAACCAATATTTGTAATGATGGATAGGATAGGGGTAATGATATTAGTACTATCTAACCTCCCGCCAAGGCCGGTTTCAATAATCGCTATATCAACTTGCTGGGTATTAAAATAATCAAAAGCCATGGCCACAGTTAGCTCAAAAAAAGAAGGCGTGATTTGTTCCGAAACCGTTTTTATACGAGCTAGAAAATCAACAACAAATGATTCGCTAATCATTTCCCCATTAATTTTTATTCGCTCCCTAAAATCTTTTATGTGTGGCGAAGTGTATAACCCTGTTTTATATCCGGCCTGCTGCAATACTGCTGCTAGCATATGGCTGGTACTTCCTTTGCCGTTGGTGCCTGCAATATGAATGGTTTTAAATTTTGTTTGAGGGTTATCTAATGCATTACATAATGCGATGGTATTAATTAAATCTTCTTTATATGCCGCCGCACCAATACGACTATACATGGGTAATTGGGCATATAAATATTTAATGGTTTGCTCGTAAGTCATGTAATGTAAATCGGTTCATATTGGATATACAAGAGCAAATGTAGTAAAAGATGAATAATGAAATGCTGTACGTTAATAACCCCATGGAGTTGCGATAATAGACTAATAATGGTACAAAAAATTACTGTACCCTAAAATTAAATGGAACTGTAACTATAGATTCGTGATCCGATTTATTGAATTGAATATTTGGCAGGTAGCTTTTTATGGCATTCGCGTATTTAGCATCAGCACTGGTAGACCCCTTATCGAATGTTACAAATGTTCCTATACCTGTAAGAGATACTTTAATAACTGCATTAATTGTTGCACGGGGCAGCTCTCCCATAAAAATATAATTATTTACAATGGTACGATCACCTTTTGAAACCCTTAATCCTCCCCCACCTGTTTTACCTCCTAGTGGAGTATCACCATAACTATCAGCTTTACTATTAGGGCTACCTGCATCACCAGTGCCACCAGGTTTATTGCCCTGGTATTTGTAACCATTGTCTTCTGTAGCACCGTTTCCCATGTTGACATTTGGACCATTATATCCTGCGATTTTCGATTTTAATTTTTTAGGCATGTCTATTACAACCGCTTTTGGAGTAGTAGCTTTGTTGGTTGGTTTTATTGTTTTTGTTATGGAAGCAGATTCAGGATCAAAATTATCATCTGTTTTTATATCAGCTGGTGCTGATGACTGCTGTCCTGTAGATTTAGATGCATAAGATTTTTCGCCATTGATTAAAGGCTGTACTTTGCCATCTGCTTCATCAACATTACCCAAATTAATTTCAATAAATTCTTGTAAAATTTGAGGAGGGTGCTGCGGCAATTTCCAGGAAACTAGTAGGCAAATTAAAATTATTACCGTACATATGATTGCCGTGTATGTAAATGCTTTTCTATTTTTTTCTGTTTCAAATGTTACAGACATGATAATTGTATAATTCATATCAAAGTTATTTAATAATATGCAAACGATACCATATCCTATCATATTTTAAAATGATTGCTAAGATTTTAACAATTTAATAAGAGCAAATTTATTAGGTGTACTGCCTTTCGCCAAACAAAAGACTACCAATTCTAATCGTATTGCTGCCTTCTTCAAGAGCTATTTTATAATCGGCACTCATACCCATGCATAGGATTTGCATTTGGCATTGGGCGGTAGACAATGGAGTATATTTTTTAAAGAGATTTTTTAAATATTGAAACTCTAATTTTACAAGACCTAGATTATTAGAAAAGGAAGCCATACCCATTAATCCACAGATTCGAATGTTATTTAATTCAGTAAGATCGTCTGTTAAAATTACTTCCAATTCATCACTATTTAGTCCAAATTTTGTTTCTTCTTTAGCAATATGTATTTGTAGTAGGCAATCGATGATGCGGTTATTTTTTAGTGCTTGTTTATTTATTTCTTTTAATAAACTGAGACTATCTACACCGTGTATAAGGTAAACAAAAGGAGCAATATATTTCACTTTATTGCTTTGTAGGTGACCAATAAAATGCCAGTGAATATCACGAGGTAGCAAGCTGTATTTTTCAATTAGTTCTTGTACGTAATTTTCACCAAAATCACGATGATCTAAATTGTATAATACCTGAATATCATCTGCAGGCTTTGTTTTTGAAACAGCTATCAATTTAGCTTTGCCGTCAAGGTATTTAATAATTTCCTGATATTTTTCTTTATTTACACTCATAGTTATTACCAGTCGCGACTAAATAATTTTAAGGAAATATAAATTATGCAATTTTTTTATCATTTGCACATGTATCTTTAATTCTTTATTATTTTTCGTTTAATAGGGGAGGGCATGTACTTATTTTAAAATAGCTCTGCTTATTACTATTCTCTGTACTTCACTTGTTCCCTCATAGATTTGAGTAATTTTTGCATCTCTCATCATCCGTTCTACATGGTATTCTTTTACAAAACCGTAACCTCCATGTATTTGCACAGCTTCAGTTGCCACCCACATGGCAGTTTCACTGGAAAAAACTTTTGCCATGCTGCTGCTTAAAGTATAATCTAGCCCTTGGTCTTTTTCCCAGGCAGCTTTTAGGCAAAGCAATCTAGCAGCTTCAATTCTGGTTGCCATATCGGCTAGTTTAAATTGAATAATTTGATGGTTCATTATTTCGGTGCCAAATGCTTTACGTTGTTTGCTGTAGGCCAATGACAGTTCATAAGCGCCACTTGCAATACCCAATGCTTGTGCAGCAATTCCAATTCGGCCACCTGCCAAAGTTTTCATTGCAAATGTAAAGCCAAAGCCATCATTATTAATTCTGTTTTCTTTTGGCACTTTTACATCTGTAAATAAAATAGTGTGAGTATCGCTTCCTCTAATTCCTAATTTATTTTCTTTTGCACCTACTTCTACACCGGGCCAATTCTTCTCTACAATAAATGCATTTATACCCCTACTTCCTTTACTAACGTCTGTTTGTGCAATAACTAAATAAATGCTTGCGCTGTTTCCGTTTGTAATCCAGTTTTTAGTTCCGTTTAATAAATAATAGTCCCCTTTATCTTCGGCAGTGGTACGCTGAGATGTTGCATCACTGCCAGCTTCTGGTTCACTTAATAAAAAAGCACCAATGTACAATTCTCCATCTTTTTTACCTTTAGCAAGTGGGGTTAAATATTTTTGTTTCTGTTCTTCAGATCCAAATTCCTGAAGCCCATAACAAACTAAACTATTGTTTACACTTACACAAACACTAACACTAGCGTCAACTTTACTTATTTCTTCCATAGCTAAAACATAGCTAATGGTATCCATACCACTACCGCCGTATGCGGGTTTTACCATTATGCCCATAAAACCAAGGTCAGCTAATTTCTCAATCTGGTCTTTAGGAAATTTTTGTAATTCATCTCTGTCAATTACACCAGGTAAGCATTCATTTACTGCAAAATCTTTAGCAGCTTGTTTTATCATTAAATGTTCTTCTGTAAATTCAAATAGCATAGCCCAGGGTTTAAAATATAGACAAAAATAAGGAATTTATTGACCTATATTGGAAGCAAGTATTTCCATAAATAAATTGCGTGAGATCATTTTGGCACCTAAGCTCTCTAGGTGATTAGTATGTAGCTGGCAATCGATTAATTGTACATTTTCTTTTTGTAACTGTTGCACGTAATTAATGAAGGCAAATTTGCTAGCATTGGTTTTAAAATTGAACATACTTTCTCCAAAAAATAGTTTGCCTAGTCTAATGCCGTAAAGTCCACCTACTAGCTCACCATTCATCCAGGTTTCGGCACTATGGGCATAGCCCAATTTGTGTAAAATATTGTATGCTTTTTGCATGGCAGGAGATATCCAAGTGCCAGCTTGATTTTTTCTTGAAATGGATTTACAGTTTTGTATTACCTGTGTAAATGCTCTGTTTATGGTAAATCTAAATTTGTCATTTTGTAATACCGTTTTCATGCTACGACTTAGCTTTAACTCATTAGGGAATAATACAAATCTGGGATCAGGGCTCCACCAACAAATAGGTTCATCTTCATTATACCAGGGGAAGATCCCACTTTTATAAGCTAATAGTAATCTTTTGGTACTTAAATCGCCGCCGATTGCAAGTAATCCATCTTTATCTGTATTTTCTAATGAGGGAAAAAACAATTCTTTATCTAGGAGATACATGGCAAATTAATTTGCTATTGTTTCTACAGTAGCGCTTATGCCTCTTTCTGTAATAGCATCGCACTGTATTTTTAAAATATCATAGCTGCCTTTTTTTACGGCATATTTACCTTTTGAGTCAATAATAATGGCACATTGTTCGGCCTGTTCGGCAGAATGACCGCAAACTTCAATTAAGGTGTCAATAACCCAATCAAATGTATTTACTTCATCATTCCACACAATAAGGCTAGAAGAATAATCCGTTACGGTAAGGGTATCGGCATCTTCTTTAATTTTAATATTTGGGTTTGATGTTATCATAATTATAGAACAAAAATAAGTTGAAAAACCTATAGTCGAATTTAATGTAAAAAAAATTATACTATTTTTCATCTTATTTGCTAAATAAGTTATTGAGAAAGAGGTTAAATCATGAACTGGGAATAGCAAATCTGCATATTTATTGCATCAGCAGCAGGTGTTTACTCATTAAAAGCTACTTATTCATGTAAGGAAAGCAACATTTTACAGATTGTAAATCGTCAGCAGAAAGTGGACCAAAAATGGCCAGGGGGGAAACGGTAAAATTGTTTCCCGTGTGCAAATTGTGTGAAAATGATTAAAAATAAAAAGGGTTTCAAATCATTGAAACCCTTTGTCATATTTAGTGGGAGTTACAGGGGTCGAACCTGTGACCCTCTGCTTGTAAGGCAGATGCTCTAAACCAACTGAGCTAAACTCCCTTTTTAAATTCGGGGGACAAAGATAAGGGTTAAATATTGCTAACAAAAATTTTTACATGAAATCAATTTAACTGAATTGCTGGCAATCTGTAAGAATGGCCATCGTACACAAATAACTCATCAATCTCCACTGTCCAATAATTATATAATGGCGATTTAATGAGGTATTCCCCTACTTCAATTTTACTAGTTGCGTTAAAAATCATCCAACTTTTCCTACTTTCCATGCTCACGGTATAATAATCAAGGATGTTTTTTTCTATTAAGCTATTTATATAAACTCGGTGGGTAGGTACAAACGTCAAAAATTCATCATCCATGTAAAAATTTACGGTAACCTGATATTTATACAACTGAATGCGGTTTAAATTTTCCATTCTATAATTTTGTTTTCCCAATTTGCGTTATACGATGTTGTTATTTTTATGTAATTATCAGTAAATCCTTCCATCAATCCATTTTTATTTTTTGTTTCAAACAAAACGTTTCTGGTTTCGCCAATATGTGCATTTGTAAAATATTGCATTTTTTGATAACTCAGGTTACGTAAAATTTTATTTCTTTCATGTCTTATGTTAATAGGAACAACCGAGTTCATATCTGCAGCTAAAGTATTTGTTCTTTCCGAATAAGTAAACACATGCAGGTAAGATATATCGAGCTGATGTAGAAAATTCAATGTTTCCATAAAATCTTCATCCGTTTCGCCCGGGAACCCAACAATAACATCAACCCCAATGCAGCAATGTGGCATCATGGTCTTTATTAGCTCAACTCGCTCTTTGTACAAATCTTTTTTATATCGTCGCCTCATCAAGCCAAGTATTTTATCGCTTCCGCTTTGCAGGGGAATATGAAAATGCGGCATAAACCTTTTGCTGTTACTTACAAACTCAATAATCTCATTGCTGAGCAAATTGGGTTCTATAGATGAAATTCTAAATCGCTCAATACCTGTGATTTTATCTAATTCTTTTATCAAGGAAAAAAAATTCCCTTCTATTTTTTTGTTGTCCTTAGCCATGCTTTCGCTCTTTGGATTTTGAAGACTGCTAAGTGGGGAGGTAAAATCACCTAGGTTAATACCGGTTAATACAATTTCCTTGGCGCCCTGTTTTGCAATAGCTTCTACATTTTCAATTACATTATTAATGCTATCACTTCTGCTTTTACCTCTTGCCATAGGGATCGTACAAAATGAACAATTATAATCACATCCATCCTGCACTTTTAAAAATATTCTGGTACGGTCATTAATAGAATGAGATGCAGTAAATTCATGTACATCTTCAATATCGCAACTGCATATTTTGGTGCTATCGCCTTTTGTAATTTCTTTTACATGCTGTACAATACTAAATTTTTCTGCAGCGCCCAAAATAAGATCAACGCCAGGTATTGCAGCAATTTCTTTTGGTTTTAATTGTGCATAACATCCGGTTATTACCACCAATGCTTCAGGAGCCTTTCGTTGAATACGACGCACCAATGTCCTGCATTCCTTATCTGCATTTTCGGTAACCGAACAGGTATTAATTACATATACATCGGCCACTTCATCAAAATTTCTTTTCTCAAAGCCATCATTCTCCATCAATCTTCCAATGGAAGAGGTTTCGGAAAAATTAAGTTTACAGCCCAAAGTATGTAATGCTACTGTTTTATTCATTGCAGCAAAAATAACGAAAAAGAGGATAGAACATATTTTACACAGATGAAACAGATTTACATAAATTAATATCTATATTATAGTATTATCCTATACTAGTGCAAAAAATCTTACTATACATTCTGCTAGGATTATTCCTATTCTGTCATTAACGTAACTTGCATGATGATTAAAAAATACTTGCCATTTTTTATCCTCATTGCCGCTGCCTTCTTGTTATTTTTTATTAAAAAGAATCAACGGGGCAATATGCTCCAAAAATACTCAACCGGACAAGCTGAAAATAGAATCACTATGTCTGCATCGTTGCCTTCAAAGGAAAAGGGCAATGATGAGCAAGGAATTAACCGTAATGCTAACAATATTATCTTTAGTAAACATGCAAAATCTAGAATGGATTGCAGAAAAATTGGTGAGTTGGAAGTGAAAGAGATTTTAAAAAATGGAATTTTAAATAGTAAAAAGATCCAATCGAATAAAAGAGGTAAAACCTATATAATAGAAGGGTATACATATGATAAACAGCTTGTAAGGATCGTGTTTACACCAAAAGGTAATCATAGCTTAGTAGTAATAACGGTAATTGATTTGGAAACAGAATGGGCATGTGATTGTAAATAAACGCAATTAATTAAATCTTTACTCTTCTCCAAAAAACAACGTAAATTTGTAACCAAAGGCTTGAATACATTGTAATGAAGATAAAATCCTTGCTGGCAAAACCATTTGCCGTATACATATATAAACAGATTAAAAAAAGCATGGAAACGGCTGAGTCAGATCAGCAAACAATCTTTAATCATCTGATTAAAGTAGGAGCCAAAACAATTTTTGGAAAAGACCATGATTTTACTGGTATAAAAAATTACGAAGATTTTAAAAAACAAGTCCCAATCAGAGATTATGAGTCCATTAAACCATATATCGAAAAAATAAAACAAGGCGCACACAATGTTTTATGGAAAGGACAACCCCTTTATCTTTCTAAAACCAGCGGTACAACCAGTGGGGTAAAATATATACCCATAACCAAGGACTCTATTCCTAATCATATTATTACAGCACGTAATGCTTTATTGTGCTATATGGCAGAAACAGGCAACACCAAATTTGCAGATGGCAAATTAATATTTTTAAGCGGCTCTCCTGACTTGGAAAGAGTAGGAGGCATACCTACCGGCAGATTAAGCGGCATTGTAAATCACCATATACCCAAATATTTAAGAGCTAACCAATTACCCAGTTTTACTACTAACTGCATTGATGAATGGGAAGAAAAACTAGATCAAATTGCGGATGAAACAATAAATCAAAACATGACTCTCATTAGTGGGATTCCTCCATGGATGCAGATGTATTTTGATAGGTTGATAGAAAAAAGTGGCAAAAAAGTAGGAGAGTTGTTTCCCAATTTTAATTTAATGGTACAAGGGGGTGTAAATTTTGAACCATACAAAGCCAAACTTTTTGAAAGCATAGGTAGAAAAATTGATTGTATCGAATTATTCCCTGCCAGTGAAGGATTTTTTGCATTTCAGGATTCGCAAAAAGAAACAGGATTGCTATTAAACACCAACAGCGGAATATTTTTTGAGTTTGTGCCTGCAGACGAAATATTTAATGAAAACCCTACCCGATTAACATTAAAAGAGGTGCATATAGGAGAAAATTATGCATTAATAATTAATAGCAATGCAGGTTTGTGGGGATATAATATTGGCGATACCATTAAATTTGTTTCTACTAATCCGTATCGCATTATTATTACTGGACGTACCAAACATTTTATTTCTGCCTTTGGTGAGCATGTAATTACCGAAGAAGTGGAAGCCGCTTTATTACAAGCAGCAGCTGACGAAAATATTCTTATTACTGAATTTACAGTTGCACCAAAAATATCTATCGATGCGGGGAAAAGCTATCATGAATGGTTTATTGAATTCGAAAATATTCCTACAGGGATAAATATTTTTTCAAAAAAGATAGATGATAATCTGCGTAAAAAAAATGTGTACTACAATGATCTTGTTGGTGGAAATATATTACAACAATTAAAAATTACGCCCATCAAGAAAAACGGGTTTATAGATTATATGAAAAGTATTGGCAAGCTCGGGGGACAATATAAAGTACCCCGTTTAAGCAATGATAGGAAAATTGCAGAAGCGCTAGAAAAATTAGGGTCTTATTAATTTATTAAACAGGATAAAATCACATAGTGGAAACGTGAATTCATCTGCTAGGTGTATGTTTTATACTATGGATAATATATTGATCTTTATTCCCAGATCTTGACGTGCAATCTGATAGTACAATAGGGAACATATTTCTCTCTGTCAGTAAAAAATTAATCAAATTGATTGCCAGGTTATACGCACTTGCAATTAGCTATGCCTCCTTCTTTTGGTTTGTGGCATATGCCGAAAGTTTAGTTGATTTAATTATTTTAGAAGCGGTTAATAAGCTGGTTTTAGATGGGATGCCATTTAGGGATGCATACAAAAAAGTAGCTACTGATGTTGAATCTGGAAACTTTTTTCATTCAGATTCTTTAAACCATACTCATGTAGGTTCAATGGGTAACTTGTGTAATAATGAAATAAAGTTGTTGATGAGGGACATTGTACTGAAGTTTAATTTTAATAAGGTAAAAATCGCCTTTCAACAATTATTAGGTTAGATTTGTTGGAACAACTTTTAAAAAATAATGGCTGATCAAACTATAAAAAAAAGAATTGCAATTTTTGGTTCAACGGGCTCCATAGGTACGCAGGCGCTTGAAGTGATTCGTGCTAATGCAAATCTATTTGAAGCAGAAATATTAACAGCACAAACCAATGATGAATTATTAATTGCTCAGGCACTTGAATTTAAGCCTAATGCAGTTGTTATTGGGGACGAAACAAAGTATTTAAAGCTTAAAGAGGCTTTATCATCTACTGATATTAAAGTTTTTGCAGGGGAGTCTGCACTTGAAGAAGTGGCAGATTTTGACACCTACGATATGATGCTTGCTGGAATAGTAGGGTTTGCAGGCCTTAAGCCCACACTAAAAGCGGTTGATAAGGGAAAGGCTGTTGGCCTTGCCAACAAAGAAACATTAGTGGTAGCAGGCGACATTGTAATGCAAAATGCTATTGAAAAAAGAGCCCCCATTATACCCGTTGATAGTGAGCATTCCGCCATTTTTCAATGCCTTGTTGGGGAATCTAAAAATCCTATTGAAAAAATTATTCTTACTGCAAGTGGCGGTCCTTTTTTTGGTAAAAAGCCCAATTTTTTAGTCAACGTAAAAAGAGATCATGCTTTACAACATCCCAATTGGACCATGGGGGCAAAAATATCTATAGATTCGGCTACACTTATGAATAAAGGTCTTGAAATGATAGAGGCCAAGTGGCTTTTTAATTTACGTCCTAATCAAATTGAAGTCGTTATTCATCCTCAAAGTATTATACATAGTATGGTTCAGTTTGAAGATGGTAGTATTAAAGCACAAATGGGGTTGCCCGATATGAAATTACCCATTCAGTATGCTATGGCATTTCCAGGTAGGACTAAGAATGACTTTCCTAGACTTAATTTTCGCAAGTATCCGGTTTTAAATTTTGAAGAGCCAGATGTTAAAACTTTCCGAAATTTAGCATTGGCCATTGAAGCGCTTAATAAGGCTGGTAATATGCCTTGTATACTAAATGCAGCCAATGAAATTGCTGTGTGGGCCTTTCTGCGTAACCGTATTGGATTTTTAGATATTACTGCCATGGTAGAAAAAACGATGCAACAAGTTACATTTATTGAAAGTCCAACTTTACAGGAATATTTTGAAACTGACGGTGAAGCCCGTAATTTCGCGGCTTCATTAATTAATCTTTAAGTGAACTCTAGTAAGATTTACAATCATTTATCAACATCAAATACAAATTAATTTTTTAAAAAATGGAGATTACCTTATTAGCAATAAACTGGCCCAGTGTGGGCTTAAAAGTAGCTCAGCTTTTATTGTCGCTTTCAATACTTGTTATCTTGCATGAATTTGGACATTATATAACCGCGAAATGGTTTAAGTGTCGCGTAGAAAAATTTTATCTTTTTTTTGATCCATGGTTTTCTATATTTAAAAAGAAAGTAGGAGATACAGTTTATGGTATTGGTTGGCTGCCATTAGGCGGGTACGTAAAAATATCTGGAATGGTAGATGAGAGTATGGATAAAGAATCTTTAAAACTTCCAGCAGAGCCATGGGAATTTAGAAGTAAACCTGCCTGGCAACGTTTAATTATTATGTTGGGAGGTGTAACAGTGAATGTTTTGCTAGCCTTTGTTATTTATGCAGCTATTTTGATGGTTTGGGGAGAGAAAAAAATACCAGCGGCTTCATTAAAATATGGCATTTCATTTAACGATTCTATTTTTAACGATCTAGGATTTAAAAATGGAGATAAAGTACTGGCTGTAGATGGCAAACCCGTTATTGAATATACCGATATTTTAAAGAAAATATTGGTGGTTAATAAAAATGTAATTCTTGAAAGAGATGGTAAAGAAATATCAATGGATATGCCAGTTGATCTTATTGGAAAATTGATTGAAAAAAAGAAATTAACTGAAGGCCCTTTGATTAGTCCAAGGTTACCCGTTATGGTCTCTGTAGTAGATGATACTAGTATCGCATACAAAGCAGGGCTAAGGGTAGGAGATCTGATTGTTGGCGTAGATTCCGTTGAAACTCATTTTTATGACGAGTTTTCTACATTTATGAAAAAGCAAAAAACAGGAGATACAATAAACCTAATCGTTAAACGAAATGAGGAAATTTTAAATATAACTACCACGCTTGTTAACGGTGGAAAAATAGGATTTTATCCTCCGGGTAGTCATGAAGAATATGATAGTTTGGGTATTTATAAATTTGAAGTTAAAAAGTATGGATTTTTTGCAGCAATACCAGCTGGTGTAAAAAGAGCTGGAAAAGAACTTCAGTTTTATATAGATCAATTTAAAAAAATATTATCTCCCGAAACAGGTGCTTATAAAGGAGTTGGCGGCTTTAAAGCTATGGGCTCTGTTTTTTCAGGTACTGAGTGGGATTGGGAGCATTTTTGGACAATCACTGCATTTTTCTCTATTATATTGGCTTTTATGAACCTTTTACCTATACCCGCATTGGATGGGGGACATGTATTATTTACTTTAGGAGAAATGATAACAGGTCGTAAACCCAGTGAAAAGTTTTTAGAATATGCTCAGGTATTTGGCATGATTATCCTTTTAGCTTTAATGCTATATGCAAATGGTAACGATTGGTTTGGATGGGGAAAAGGACGGTAGTTGTTTAGTTATAAATTATGGAGTAGGTAGTTATAATTCAATGCCAATTTTTTTCATCAATATAGATGCATTTAAACTGGTACAAACACCTTCTTTTAATTTGTAGTCAAAATACAACTCTTCATTACTTACCTGTACATCAAAATGGTAATTTAAAATATTTGATTTATACGCATCTTTCATTTTAGCAAGTTCTACATCATGCGTAGCTAGTATTCCTGCAGCATTGTACTTTATTAATTGCTTAATAAGAGCAACAGATCCAGTATGTCTATCTAATGAATTGGTTCCCCTTAAAATTTCATCTAGTAAGATGAAAACTTTTTCCTTGTTATTTACCTTATCAATTATTATTTTTAACTTTTTTAATTCAGCATAAAATGTAGAAGTACTTTCTTGTAAATTATCGGTAATACGCATACTACTTATAATTTGCACTGGCGATAAGCAAAAGTGTTTTGCACAAACCGATGATCCGGCCATAGCTAAAACAGTATTAATGCCAATGCTTCTTAGATAGGTGCTTTTTCCTGCCATATTACTGCCAGTAACTACCATTAGCTCTCCGCTACTATTAATTTTTAAAGAATTTTTTATACATACTTCATCTTGAAGTAACGGATGACCAATTTCCTCGCCCTCAATAAAAAAATGATCTTCCTTAAGTATCGGGTAGCACCATTTTGGATGATTAAACGATAAAGTTGACAAACTATTTATTGCCTCAATATCGCCTAATGCAGTAAACCATGCCATTACATTTTTTTTATTTTTACGCTTCCATTTTTCTAATGCCATTACCTGTTGCAAATCCCATTGAAAAAGTATATCCAATGGAATATAAACAACAAAATTAAACCGAAGATCTAGCCAATCTAATATTTTTTTTAGTTGATTTATTTTTGATGATGCTTTCTCATTTTCTTGATTAAATTGTTTTTGTAAATCTTTTAAATAAGTAGAAGTGAAATTAATTTGCTCTATTAAATGAATACTAGATGAAAGTATTTTAAGTTCATCAGTTATTTTTGAAACTTGCTGATGTAGAGGTGTAACTTTTTTGCTGATATAAAAGGCAAGTAGGGCAGAAGCTAGTAAGCAATAATTTCTGATATAGTTGCTCAATACATCGGTTATATTTAAAAATATTACTACAATTATAACAGCAGGCATCGTGTATCTCGCGATTACCCATAAAGTATTATTAACAAAACTATCTTTTTCTATAAGCCATTTCTGTAGTCTGCTTTGTGTTGCTGTTTTTATTTTTTCTATAGCACCAATGGCCTGTAATTGCTGCCGCCATTCTGTTTTATTTAACAGCTCTTTAATAGCGGCTTGCCTATGTAATATAGTGTCGGGGTTGGTGGGATTTGATAGACAGTAAGCCAGGCTGTTATTGCCCATCTGAGATTGTGTACGATTTATATATTGATAAAGAGATGCATGGCCAAAAATGTCTAAGTCATTCGTATAAAAATGCTCTTCTTGTATATGCTCTTGGCCATCTGTAAAATGATAGTAGTTATGTGCCAACGCTTTTAATTCATCTTCATTAATTCGAATTAGAGATTCTTGATTTTCAATAGCAGCTTTATTTCTAAGATCCGAAAATACGAATTGAGTAAAAATAATTAAGAGGCTTAATGCAACAATTAGAACATATAATATACCGATGGCTTGTAAGAAGTAACAACTCATTCCTATCCCAATTATTGTAACAAAACGTAACCAGGCTAAAGCTTGTTTTTTTTTATTGAGTAGTTTTAAACAAGTACGTAATTTTATAATTCTTTGTTTATAATATTCATCAGGCAGCATATATATTCTTTATTTATTGAAGGTATTAAAATTAAGGGCTAGTTCTTTATAGTAAAGAAATTATTTATTACTTTCTTTATTTACAAAAACTTATATCAATAAAAATCCCCCGATATTATCGAGGGATTTTTATTATAATTAATTCTTGATTGTTTACTGAACTACCACTCTACACATAGTTAATCGGTTACCATTAAGGTCACCTATTTCAACCCAGTACAATCCTTTTCCATAAGCGCGCATATCTACATCCATCCTGTCGTATGGTCTGCCTATTGTG